>Ga0118677_10000023_pt1 | contig 272297 bp, 276 predicted proteins | sample AliMusrvi5mmetaG_FD_86154 | JGI IMG/M metagenome (GOLD analysis project Ga0118677, IMG submission 86154) | reverse complement strand
TGTATAAATGTTAAACATATATGACTATATTTATCGAATTATCTTACGCTTTTGTCGGATCTTGAGAGGTCTTAAACGATTGAGCTTTTTTATAGGGCGTTAGTGGGTGAAGTAAAAATTTGGTTAACTATGTCAAGGTGGTGCTCTAACCAGCTGAGCTACGAGCCTATACAGTCATAGCGTTTATTACCGGCGGCGCACTTGGGTGATACCTTTGACCTCTTCGAGGCTATTTTGGACCGCTCGTAGCGCTTCAGAGTCTTTAATTTCCACAGTTAGTAGGATTTGGGCAAGCCCTCTTTTGACAGACTTTCGCAGATCAATAACATGGACGCCTTGCCTTGTCAGGATCTCAAAGAGCTCACGCATCAACTCCGGGCGATCCAAGCCACTGACCGCCAAATCCGCAGGGAAAACCCGCTTTACCTCTTTACTGGATGGAACTTCAGATGAAGCTGAGTTCCATGCTGTTTGAATAATCCGCTCAGGCGCCCTCTCCAGAAGCCCGCGAAAGGTATTGCAAGAGCGTCTATGGATAGAAATGCCTCGCCCTTGCGTAACAAAGCCCGCGATAGCATCTGGAGGGACTGGTCGGCAGCATCTAGCAAGTTGAGTCAACAAGGAGTCAACGCCAACAACTAAAACATCTCCACTTTGACCTGATTTACGGCTACTTTGACGCAACACTATTTCTGGAGTTTCTTGTACCTTAGACTCTAGCTCTGACTTTGACTCCAACTTAGGATCTGAGGCCTTGGAATGAGATGCAGTTTCCTCATCATCTATAGCGTTAAACCAAGCGCGCACTCTTGTTCGAGCCCGTTGTGATCTCAGATAATTTCGATCGGGACTAATCCAATCGCGTGATGGACCACCATGCTTTACCGAAATAATTTCAACGGTCTGACCATTTTTTAAGGGAGTGTCCAAGGGAACCATAGCCCCATCTAGCTTTGCACCCCTACAACGATGACCTAGGTCAGTATGGACCGCATAAGCAAAGTCAATGGGGGATGAGCCCTTTTCCAATGAGATTACCTTCCCTAAGGGGGTAAGAACATAAATATGGTCATCAATTTCATGGTGTTTCAGCTGCTCCCAGGCATCCTCTTTCCAGGAAATTAATTGCCTAGCCCAAGCGATTTGTCGCTCGTAAGCAACTGCGGCGCTATGGGTGCCTGTTTGATGGGATGGATTAGGGTTTGCAAGAGAGCTTGCATGGTTAGGTGATGTTGCAGCCCCCGCATAAGCACCTTCTTTGTAACGCCAGTGGGCAGCTAAACCGTATTCGGCCTGTTGGTGCATTTCTTGCGTACGCACTTGAATCTCAAAAGCGGTACCCTGGTCATCCATCACTACGGTATGGAGAGATTGATATCCGTTAGGCTTTGGCCTAGCAATGTAATCGTCAAACTCACGAGGTACTGGCTGCCAAATATTATGAACTATGCCCAAGGTCGCGTAACAAGATTTCACGTCTGCCACAAGGACCCGAAAAGCCCTCACGTCATAAAGGCTGGCAAAGTCTAATGACTTACCTTGCATCTTCTTCCAAATGCTATAGATATGCTTTGGACGACCCTGCACCTCGCCATTAATGCCAGCCAAGATCAATTCATTTTGGAGACGAAGAACAATTTGCTCAATAAAGAATTCGCGTTCAGTACGTTTGGCATCTAACATTCTGGCAATGTCCCGATAGATGTCCGGAGAAAGCACACGAAAAGCAAGATCCTCCATCTCCCATTTCATTTGCCAAATACCCAAACGATTAGCCAATGATGCATCAATGCTGAGGATTTCTTGAGCCCATGCTTTGGGCATCACAATATTCTCTCGGGTAACCCAACGAAGTGTTTGCAAACGAGATGCGAGGTAAATCAGCACTACACGAAGATCGTCTCCAAACGCCAATAACATTTTCCTGAGCATCTCTTCCTGACCGGAGATGCTCAGGCCGCCATCATCGCGCATCAGCTTGGCTTGCGCTTGACGCAGACTGCGATAGCCAATGAGCAGCCTTGCAGGCTCCTCGCCAATGAGCTTGATCAGCGCCTCACGACCGTGAGTGCGAGCAATATTGCTAGCGGCAGTTAAGCTTGCCTCATCAATGTGGAGGCTCTGCAATATTTGCAGCACTCCAGTGGCATGCGATGTTGAGGGTTCGCCATACCAGCCATCAACAAATACTGGGGTTTCAGGTGCATTCGCCATTGGCAAGCACGCAGAAATAAGTAATTAAGTTAACTAAAGAACTCATTGGCTAAGGCCACCTGCTCTGCTTTTACAAACGCAGGCGCGTGCCCCACCCCAGGGATTTCAATACTTCGGGCGCAGGGATTAACTTTGCACATTTCAGCAACAGTAGCTGCCGAAAGTAAATCGGAAACACCACCTCGCACGATGAGCATCGGAATATGGATGTGTTTAAAGGCATGCCACATCGCCATTTCACCCACTTTAGCCATGGCTGGATTAACTGAAGCAAATGGTACTGAAATATTTGGATCGTAATGCAATACCCAAACACCATCCTTTTGCAAAAGCATGGGCCCGTTATAAACTTCCCATTCTTCGGGGGTATGATCACCAAAAGAAGAGCAGATCGAATTTAAGCGCTTTAGAGCATCGGCGCGATTTGCATACGCAAATGGCTGACCAACATAAGATCCTAAGCGCGCAATTGCTTCTGGCTCAATCCTAGGACCCACATCATTAATCAACATCCGGCGAATTGGGTTATTTGGCATTGAGGCATAAACCATCCCAATTAACCCTCCCATTGAGGTTCCAAACCAATCCACCTGAGATACACCAAGATGTTTTACTAAGTTAACCATATCTGCGATGTACTGAGGAATGGCATAGAGCATTGGATTTTTAAGCCGGTCAGAATCTCCCCGTCCCACCACATCAGGACACACAACGTAGTAATCTCTAGACATCGACTGCGCCAAGGTTTTGAAATCACTTCCACGTCTAGTTAAGCCATGCACACAAAGCAATACCTTTGCATTGCTTGGCTTGCCCCATGCGTGATAAGCCATCCGATGGGTACCATCAGGACTAGAGCAGTCAACAAAAAAGGTTTCACCTTGATGAACTACATCATTTACTGCTTTCAGAGGGAATGGGTTGGGAGCATGAGCTCCGCAGTGACTACTTGAGCATTCCCCCGCAGCGTCTATTTGCTCGGGTTGCAAGGTGATGTGATCAATACCATAATCGGCAAGCAGCATCTTGCGCATACGTGACATAATTTCCGGCCATTCGCCCATATGCTCGATTTCAATGTGGCCAATCAAAGCTGGAAAGCTGGGTGACATTTCCCATACATGCAAATCATGTACATCCAATACGCCTGGTATTTTTTTTAAGTCATGCCCAACTTCAACATAGTCAATATGCAAAGGCACGCCTTCCATTAAGAAGTGATATGACTCATGCAAGATAGAAAAAGTAGACTTTAAAATTAATAATGAAACGAAAATCGATAGCAATGAATCAGCCGCCATCCAACCTGTAAATTGAATGATCAAACCAGCTAGCAAAGCACCTACCGAACCTAGTAAGTCCCCCATTACGTGAACCAGGGCAGCCCGCGTATTGACGCTCTTCTTGTCATGCGAAAGAACCCATGCAACAAGAACATTCATGAGCAACCCTACACCAGCCACTACAGATACAGTCAAGCCATCAACTTGATGCGGCGTAAAGAATCGACTAATGGCTTCGCTAACGATCCAAACGACTAGAGCCAGCATAGCGATGCCATTAACAAAGGCGGCTAAAGCTTCAGCACGGCCAAAGCCAAAAGAATGCTTGGGCGATGGAGGGCGTTTTGAAATAATTTGCGCTAATAAGGCCAAGCCCAGCGCTGCAGCATCGGTCACCATATGACCGGCATCTGATATTAATGCCAGAGAACCAGCAAAATAAGCAGCGGCAGCCTCTACACCAGAAAAACTCAGCGTTAGTAATAGGGCTATAAATAATAAATTTTGGCTTGATACTTGCCTAGCATGGGAATGATGAGAATCCCCGTGCTTATGCTCATGGAGCGAAGGATCACTCTGATGACTCGAGTGCGAGTGCAAAGGCCTTACAGAATGAGAGTGATGAGATCCAGACATAGTGATGCCATTATTTCACTAATTGAAAATCAGAGTTAAAAACCCGCAACGTCTACAGGGGCGCCGGTTTTGGCAATCACCTCATGTGTAGTAACGCCGGGAGCAAGTTCAACCAACTTTAGGCCCCGAGGGGTAATGTCCAGAACGCAAAGATCAGTAATGATGCGACTAATGACGCCTACGCCAGTCAATGGCAAAGTGCAATGGGGCAAGATCTTTATCTCTTCTGAACCATCCTTCTTTTTGGCAACATGCTCCATTAAGACCACGACATGCTTCACGCCTGCAACTAAATCCATTGCACCGCCCATACCCTTTACCATTTTTCCAGGAATCATCCAGTTGGCTAGGTCACCATGCTCGCTCACTTGCATCGCGCCTAAAATAGCGATGTTGATTTTTCCACCACGAATCATTCCAAAAGAATCTGCCGAAGAGAAAATCGATGAACCTGGCAAGGTTGTTACTGTTTGCTTGCCGGCATTAATGAGGTCAGCATCAATCGTATCTTCAGTTGGGAATGGGCCAATACCCAATAAACCATTTTCTGATTGCAACCACACTTCCATTTCTTTAGGTACGTGGTTGGCAACTAAAGTTGGCATGCCAATACCTAAGTTAACGTAGTAGCCATCTTTTAACTCTTTAGCAGCACGCGCTGCCATCTCATCTCTGTTCCAAGGCATATCAATCTTCCTAAATATCCGTTTTTACTATGTGTGTTGGGCTTAATTAAGCTACTGTTAAGGTGCGTTGCTCAATACGCTTTTCGGGTGCTGCGTTCAGCACCAAGCGATGAACATAAATTCCAGGCGTATGAATCTGATCTGGATCTAGCTCTCCGTTTTCTACAATCTCTTCAACTTCAGCAACCGTGATCTTTCCAGCCATTGCAACTACGGGATTAAAGTTGCGAGCAGTTAAGCGATAAACTAGATTTCCAGACTTATCTGCTTTCCAAGCTTTTACCAAAGAAATATCGGAAATTATTGAACGCTCTAGGATATATTTTTCACCATCAAATTCCTTTACTTCTTTCCCCTCAGCAACCAATGTACCGACACCGGTTTTTGTGTAAAAAGCGGGAATACCGCAACCTCCAGCACGCAGCTTTTCAGCTAAGGTGCCTTGAGGGGTAAATTCCAACTCGAGTTCACCAGCTAAGTATTGGCGCTCAAACTCTTTGTTTTCACCGACATATGAAGCGACCATTTTTGTAACTTGGCGTGAATTTAATAAAATACCCAATCCAAATCCATCTACTCCCGCATTATTGGCAATGGCCGTAAGATTTTGCGTGCCCAAATCTTTAACTGCTGCAATTAAGGCCTCGGGAATGCCGCATAATCCAAAACCTCCTACAGCGAGTTTTTGACCATCTTTTAAGATATCCCGCAAAGCATCAACTGCCGATGGGTAGGTTTTATTCATGACTTATGTCCTAATTTTGCCAAAAAGGGTAAAAACGCAATCATAACGCTTTAGGCTTGTAGGCTTACCGCAAGGGGCATCAACCCGCTCTTAAGCAGCTTGGATTTACACTATCGTGGCCCCCAACGCTAAAACGCCTATTTTGCAAAATATTGGAGAATGTGTATGAATCCCCAGGAATTGGTTGAACGATATGGACCTCGTGACTCCATGGAATATGACTTGGTCATTGTGGGCGGAGGTCCATCCGGCCTGTCTGCCGCGATCAAAGCAAAACAGCTCGCTAGTGAATCCGGCAGAGATATCAGTGTTTGCGTGCTCGAAAAAGGCTCAGAAATAGGCGCTCATATCCTGTCAGGTGCCGTTATGGACCCTAAAGCTCTGACTGAACTCTTCCCTAACTGGAAAGAGCTTGGCGCCCCCCTAGCTAATCCCGTTACTCAAGATCAGTTTTTATTCCTAACTAAAAAGAGTGCTTTTAAAGTTCCCAATTGGGCTCTTCCCCATTGCTTTAAGAATGAAGGAAATTACATAGTCAGCCTAGCCAATGTGACCCGCTGGCTAGGGCAACAAGCAGAAAATCTCGGCGTAGAAATCTTCCCTGGCTTTCCTGCTGCAGAAATTTTATATAACGAGCATGGCTCGGTATGCGGGGTCATTACTGGATCCATGGGACTAGACAAGCATGGGCAACCTACGGATCAATTCCAACTTGGCATGGAGCTTAGGGCGAAATACACCTTATTTGCAGAAGGTTCGCGCGGTCACCTTGGCAAACAACTAATTTCAAAATTCGGTTTAGATAACGGGGCTGACCCCCAAAGTTATGGGATTGGTATTAAAGAGTTGTGGGAGGTTGATCCCTCCAAAAGTAAGCCCGGCTTAGTAGTTCATACGGCTGGCTGGCCCTTGGAAAGTGATACCTATGGTGGCTCATTTCTCTATCATCTCGGCGATAACAAAGTGGCGGTTGGTCTAGTGGTAGGTCTCTCGTATAAGAACCCCTACCTTTCCCCTTTTGAGGAATTCCAGCGTTATAAATTACATCCCAAAATTCGCGAGACATTTGAAGGTGGAAAACGGATTGCTTATGGCGCTCGCGCACTCACTGCTGGCGGCTTAAATAGCCTACCTAGCACTGTATTCCCCGGGGGTGCGTTGATTGGTTGTGAGGCTGGCTTCTTAAATGCTTCGCGCATCAAAGGAAGTCATGCAGCCATTAAGACTGGAATGCTAGCAGCGCAAGCAGCAGTCGATGCTTTAAAAGACAATCGCTCAGCTGATATCCTCTCCGCCTACCCTGCTGCATTTAAACAAAGTTGGTTATATACAGAATTGAGTCAAGCGCGTAATTTCAAACCCTGGATGTCTAAGGGGTTGTACCTTGGCACCCTCATGGTGGGATTGGAGCAAAAACTGTTAGGCGGCAACATGCCCTGGACTATCCATATCAAACATAAAGATCATGAGTGCCTGGAGCCAGCAGCACAACATCAACCAATTGATTACCCCAAGCCTGATGGCAAGATCACCTTTGATCGCCTCTCTTCTGTATTTATCTCAAACACTAACCATACAGAGAATCAACCGATTCACCTCACTTTAAAAGATGCTTCGGTGCCCGTAAATCTGAACCTCAAAACCTATGATGGACCCGAGCAACGGTATTGCCCTGCTGGCGTTTATGAATATGTTGAGATAGATGGTCAATCCCATCTGCAAATTAATTCACAGAACTGCGTGCACTGCAAAACCTGCGACATTAAGGACCCTAGCCAAAATATTGTATGGGTCAGCCCTGAAGGCGGTGGTGGCCCTAATTACGCTGCGATGTAATTTGACGTGGCCTGAGTTTTTGGATTGCCATGCCTGCCAATCCACAGGCTAAGGCCGACATCACAAAGACATTCCGTGGCTGCGACGCATCCCAAAGCCATCCTGCGCAAAGACCGCCTAAGGTGCCGCCCAATCCGTAGGAGACGGTGGCCATTAGCGCTTGGCCACGCGCTTGCAACGGGCCAGTGAACCAGCGCTGAAGTAATTTGGTAGCCGCACTGTGGTGTGCCGCAAAAGTGCCTGCATGCATGACTTGCGCAATGATTAAAACAAAGGTGATCGGGTAAAAAGCGATCAGCGCAAAACGAATCACGCCGACACCAAACGAGGCTTGTAATACCACCTCAGGATCCAGTCGACTAAGCACCTTACTTTGAAAGTAAAAAAAGATGACTTCAGCAAAAACACTGAGAGCCCAGAACAAGCCAATCTGGAATTTGTTGTAACCCAAGTTGGAGAGATAGAGTGAATAAAAAACATAGAGGGCGGCGTGCGCAAACACCATAAAAAATCCCGAGAGTAAAAACCAGCGCACATCGGGATTAAAAAGAACTACTAAAAGCTCACCTTTCACCATTTTTCGACGTTCCATCTTCGGCTCATACAAGCTAAAGCTCACTAGAGCTAAGGAGATTAAAACGATGACCCCAAGAACAGGGTAGAGCTCAATACCTTTACGTTGAAATAATTCTCCGGCAACGAGCACCATCGCAATAAAGCCGATCGACCCCCACAAACGTAAGCGCCCATAACGTTTATCAAAAGAGTTATCTTTAAATAAAGCATGGACAGTTGCAGACTCTCCCAAAGGCATCAGGCTACTGAGAATAGTGTGGAGCACAAACATCCACACAAAAAAGGCAATGTAACTCTCTAAAAAATAGATAGCAAGAAAAACTACCGCCGCCAAGCACGCACAAAAGCGGATGATGCTAATGCGATTAGAAAGATAGTCGGCAAGCCAGCCCCAGGAAATCGGGCCAATAATACGAGTGATTTGTAGCATGGACATCAAAATAGCAATTTCGATAACACTAAAACCGCGATCTAAAAAAAACAGGCTGGCATAAGGGGAAACTAAACCAACATAAGCAAAATATAAAAAGAAAAAGGACCCGAAGGCCCAGCGTACTGAAGGTGCCATTTTCTTTTTCTAAAATTAATTTATCTTTGAACCAGATCGTACAGCTGGTATTGGTGGAATAGCGTGAACTACATCCCCACACTGCGCACGGTTGCGCAAAGCGTGATCCATTAATACCAGTGCCAACATTGCTTCGGCGATTGGAGTTGCTCGGATCCCCACGCAAGGATCATGACGACCCTTGGTCTGAACAGTAATGGAATTGCCATTCAGATCAACAGACTCCTTCGGACTCAAAATACTGGAGGTTGGTTTAATCGCGATAGATACTCGCAAGTCTTGACCACTACTAATGCCACCCAGAGTTCCGCCTGCATTATTACTGGCAAATCCATCTGGATAAAGTTCATCACCGTGCTCACTGCCGCGCTGAGAAACCGACTTAAAGCCAGCGCCTATTTCAACACCTTTAACCGCATTAATCCCCATCATGGCATGAGCAATATCTGCGTCTAATTTATCGAACAGGGGTTCGCCTAGACCAATGGGTACATTACTTGCGCAAACTTCAATACGCGCTCCACAGGAATCCCCTGCTTTTCGCAGTTCATCCATATAAAGCTCAAGCTGCGGAACGATTTCGGTATTTGCCGCAAAAAATGGATTGCTCTCAATGAGTGCGGCATCTTTAAAGGGAATTTCAATTTGGCCAAGTTGACTCATATAACCATAAAATTGCATGCCATATTTTTCTTTTAGCCACTTCTTTGCAATCGCGGCAGCCGCAACAACAGGTGCAGTAAGTCTCGCAGAGGAACGGCCACCACCACGTGGATCGCGTAAACCATACTTGTAATGGTATGCATAGTCAGCATGACCAGGTCTAAAAGTTTGCAGGATATTGCCGTAATCTTGACTACGTTGATCAGTATTCCGGATCAGCAGTGCAATTGGTGCACCCGTAGTTTTTCCCTCATGCACGCCAGATAAAATTTCTACCCTATCCTCTTCTTTGCGCTGCGTAACATGGCGGGAAGTCCCAGGCTTACGACGATCCAAGTCGTTTTGTAAATCCGCCTCAGAAAGCAACATTCCCGGAGGACAACCATCGACAACCGCTCCGATAGCGGGACCATGGGATTCACCAAAAGTGGTAACAGCAAAGAGAAGGCCTAGTGTATTTCCTGACATAACGACATTATGTCATTTGTCAGAAAAATGGGGCCAAGACAGCTATAAACGGGCTATTTACCCATATTGAAGATTAGTTGGCAGTTTTTTCCATGTCCTCAGGCCAGTCTCGAATATAAGCCTTTAACATGGTGTTTTCAAAATCCTGCGCCTCAACAACAGATTTGGCAACGTCATAGAAAGAGATTACACCCATCAACATCTTTTGATCGACCACCGGCAAATAACGAGCATGATCAACAAGCATCATGCGTCGCACATCGTCAATCTCAGTCTCCATATTGCAACAGATGGGTTTTGCGTTCATGACTGACTTGACTTGCAGGCCATCCAACTGACCGTGGTGTTGCGCTAAGGCCGCAATTACTTCACGAAAAGTCAGCATTCCAACAAGCTTGTCGTATTCCATGACAACCAGGGAGCCAATATCATGCTCACTCATGACTAAAACAGCCGTTTGAAGTGCGGTTTCTTGGGATACGGTAAATAAGGTGCTGCCCTTTACACGCAATATGTCGCGAACTTTCATTTGGCCTCCAGAAAATAATTTCTTATAAAAACAATATAGTCTCAAGCCCCTACAGAATCAAGCACTCTATTAAGAGTTTCAGTAGCGAATAACCCTTATGACACCACTACGGATACTGGGTAAATTAGCTACAAAAACCGCTCCAGCCATCGTAATCCACCAGGTAAGGTAAATCCAGATTAGGGCCAGCGGAAAAATAGCAAAGGCTCCATAGACAGTTTTATAAAAAGCAGTATTTGTTAAAAACAGGCCAAATCCAAATTTCATTAACTCAAACGAGAAAGCGGCGACGATGGCTCCGCTAAAGGCATCGGCCCACAAGATTTTTACGTAGGGTAGGATTTTATACACCACCGTAAAGACTGCGATTGCCAGAAACACGGGAACCACTGTGACAATCAGGTTCAAACCAAAGCTCAACGATTCCGTCCATCCTTCTGAGGCGCTGAGCAGGAGGCCACTTAAATAGGTTCCAACACCCAGCAAAATAGGACCCAATATGGTTGCCGCAGCATAAATGGCTACTTTCTTCATAATGGGCCGTCTTCGAGTCACCCTAAAAATTTGATTAAAGGCATTTTCTATTACCACCATGGTCATGATGGTGGTAATTACTAAGCCCAATATACCTAGCAGAGTTAGACCTCTGGCTTTGGCCGAAAATTGATCGAGGTAATTAAATACCTGCTCATTTAGGCCGCCTGGCATATATGTATCTAAAAGCCACCCCTGAAAGGCATACTTAATGCGTATTACGCTAGGCAAGTATCCAATTAAAATCGATGCGACCGTAAGCATGGGAACCAATGCCAAAGTAGTTGTAAATGCAAGACTGGCGGCAATCTGTTGCAAATTTTGGCCGCGATTACGCTCCGCGATCTCCCTACCAAGAGAGAGCCATAATTGAGGATTACGAAAAAGGCGCATCGCCGTATCATAAGAGAAGAATATGAGCCAATCCGATATTTTAGTTTTGTACTACTCCCGCTATGGCGCAACGCGGGATCTGGCGCGCCTAATTGCCGAAGGTATTGAGAGCGTTCCAGGTGCAAATGCACGCCTGCGAACTGTTCCAGCCATTTCGGCCGTATGTGAGGCTACAGAAGCTGCCGTGCCCTCAGATGGCGCCCCTTATGTTGAGTATGCGGATCTCCAAGAATGCATTGGATTGGCGCTTGGCTCCCCTACCCGATTTGGCAATATGGCCGCCCCGATGAAATACTTTTGGGATGGCAGCTCTTCAGAGTGGCTTAATGGGGCGCTAATCAGCAAGCCTGCCTGTGTATTTACCAGCACCGGCAGTCTGCATGGCGGTCAAGAAAGCACGCTTCTCACTATGATGATTCCCCTGCTCCATCACGGCATGGTAATTGTGGGTCTGCCTTATAGCGAACCTGATTTAATGAGTACAAGCACTGGTGGCAGCCCCTATGGTATTACGCACCTGGCCCATGCCCATGGTCGCACGCCAATTAGCATAGAAGAACAAAGACTCGCTAAGGCTCAAGGCAAACGGCTGGCTCAGACCGCCCTCAAACTACTGCAGAAATAATTTAGAGATGCTAAAGAAGTTATTAATAAAAAATCCCTATCAACTTCTAGCTTGCGCTGCCTTTGTTGATTTATTTATTTTGTGTGTTTGCTGGGAATGGTTTATTTCACCACTTCGCCCTAGTGGCTCCTGGCTAATTCTGAAAGGCGTCCCCTTATTGTTTGCCATCCCCGGAATTTGGAAAGGCAAGATCTACACTATGCAGTGGGCCTCTATGCTCATTCTGATCTACATCACCGAGGGACTCGTACGCATTATGGAATCAGGCACTAATTTTTGGCTGGCTTTATTGGAAACTGTTCTGGCAACGATAGGATTTGTCTGCCTTCTTATTTACCTTAAGCCGATTAAAGCTAGAGCAAAAATACTCAAAAAGCAGCAAGCCAAAGTTAATTAAGCAATCCTTTTTAATATGCCCAACACGTTGCAATTCTTTATCACTCAATTAGCAGCCTCTTTAGGCAAATCTTATGTACTTACGCAAGACAGTGATATGGCACCCTATCTCACCGACTGGCGCCAGCGATTTACTGGTAAAGCACTGGCAGTGGTACTGCCGGGCTCTACCAAGGAAGTCGCGCAGATTGTAAAAGCTTGCGCTCAAGCGAACATCTCCATTGTTCCCCAGGGTGGGAATACCAGCTTTTGTGGCGGCGCAACTCCAGATAACAGCGGCAACCAGATTGTCTTAAGCCTGAAACGCTTAAATAACATTCGCGAAATCGATATCCTCAACCAAACCATCAGCGTTGAAGCGGGATGTATCTTGCAAACTATTCAAGAACAAGCTGCAGCGCAGAGTTATTTATTTCCACTCAGCTTAGGATCTCAGGGTAGCTGTCAGATAGGTGGTAATTTAGCGACCAATGCTGGCGGCACAAATGTATTGCGCTATGGCAATGCAAGAGACTTATGTCTTGGAATAGAGGTTGTTACTGCGCAAGGCGAAATCTGGCACGGCATGAAAGGCTTACGTAAAGACAATACTGGCTACGATCTGCGCGATCTCTTTATTGGGTCCGAGGGAAGTTTAGGAATTATCACTGCGGCCGTCATGAAGCTTTATCCATTACCCGTTGCTCAATGGACCACGCTCGTTGCCACTCAAAACATTGCCTCAACGGTTGCGCTGTTGAATTTATTTCAGAAGCGCGCCGTATCTTTGCTCACCGGCTTTGAAATGATGGCGCTAGAGTCATTAACGCTGCTTGAAAAACACTTTCCGCAGATGACAAATCCTCTTCAGAATAAGCCCGCTTATACGATCTTAATTGAGCTATCTGATCACGAGAGCGAGGCGCATGTTCGACAACTTTTAGAATCCATCCTGGAAGAAGCGCTTGCGTTAGAAATCATTTCAGATGCAGTAATTGCGAGTAACTTGTCTCAATCTAATTTGTTTTGGCATATGCGTGAGCACATTACAGTTGCGCAATCCGAAGAAGGCGCCAACCTTAAGCATGACATATCCATTCCCCTAGTTGCGCTAGAACAATTCGTTCAGGAAACTAACCACCTCTTAAAAGCTCAATTTCCTGGAGTGAGGCTAATTAACTTTGGCCATCTAGGTGATGGCAATCTGCACTACAACGTAAGCGCCCCCGAAGGGATCAATTCACAAAAATTTGCCCAAACTTATGAAAAACCCATTCAGGAACTCATTTATGCCCAAGTGGAGTTATTCCAGGGCTCAATTTCAGCTGAGCATGGGGTTGGACAGCTTAAATTAGATGTTTTAAGGGCACATAAAGGGGTAGTGGCACACGAACTCATGAAGACCCTTAAGAGAGCTTTAGACCCTCAAAACATCCTCAACCCCTCTAAAGTGATCTCTGTTTAGGCCAAATTAAGCTCTATCACCTTAAATTTTTTATATTTTTGCCATTTTGTTGTCATCCCACTTCATTTCTCATGCGTTGTATGAGCATGGAGGTGACAAATATGTCAACAAGACTCAAACGTTGGGCTCGCACAATTCAACAGATCGACCTGTCTAAGAGGACGGATCCTGAAGTAGCTATTGGCTACTTGGATAGCAAGTACCGAGATATAGCTTGGCGCTATATTCGTATTCTGGGCTTTGAACGCACTATCAGCTTTATGGCTAGCAATAACTTTCATCCAGAGTAAATTTCGAAAAACCCCAGATTATGAACTGAACCCCCTTGGCTGGACTTAGTATCCAACTTTGGTGGATCAGTTCATAACTCAACTGGGGATTTTTGTACTTATGGCTACTTTTTGAGCTTTAAACACCCAAAATGCCAGCAAACATACGGCCAAGCCAGCACAAGTTCCCGAGAACATAAAGGCGTAGCTTGTGCCAATGGACTCATAGAGCCAGCCAAAAATGAAAGAGGCTGGTAATAACATGACACCCGAGCTGAGATTGAACCAGCCAAACGCAGTTCCAGACATTCCCTGAGGAGCTAGATCAGCTACCAGCGCCTTCTCCACCCCTTCAGTCGCAGCCTTAAACAGACCGTAAATTCCAAATAAAGCGCAGAGCATCCAAATTGAAATGCCTGGCAAACCCATGGCAAAGTAAAAGAAGGTAAATGCACACCAGGCAATCAAAATCAGATGCTTACGCCCAAAATGATCCGACAAGGCAGAAAGCGGTGTGCCAAACACAGTGGTGATCAATGAAATGCCTGCCCATAACAACGGAATTTGCTCTTGAGGGACGCCCAACTCTCTAGCTCTTAATAACAGGAACATATCAGATGAATTGCCGAGGGAAAAAAGGCCTACGACCATGATGTAACGCTTAAATTGAGAAGGCAGGCCAGTAAGAGACCAAGAAAATGGCGGGTTAGCTACCCTCTGCTCAGAAGGCGGTTCCTTAAGGCACAGAGTTAAAGCCACAGTAATTAAACCGGGAATAATTGCCCATAGAAAAATATCACGCAAGGGGACCTTTAACCACAGCAATAGGGCCGCTAATAGTGGGCCCAAAACCGCACCCGCGTTGTCCATGGATCGATGCAGACCAAAGGTAATGCCTCGTTGATTTGCTGGGACGCTATCCGCAAGCAAAGCGTCACGCGGCGAACTTCTCAAGCCTTTCCCCAGTCGATCCGTAAATCGAATACATAAAACCCATACCCAAGAATTAGCAATGGCAATTAAGGGTCTGCCCACAGCGGCCAGAAAATATCCGACCACTATCCACGGTTTAGTTTTATTTGTTTGATCAACAATTACTCCAGAAATCAATTTAAAAATACTAGAAGTAGCTTCAGCAACTCCTTCAATCAAACCCAATGCCTTAGGTCCAGCCATCAAAACTGATGCGAGATACAAGGGCATCAAGGGATATAACATCTCACTAGCGGAATCATTGACTAGGCTAATCAACCCAATCAACCAAACGGTTTTTGGCAGAGAAAAGAGAGTTTTAAACATGTTCATCCAATGTAGCACCGATTATTAATTACGAGAAAATAGCTCATTACTGTAATAAACGCTTGAAACTAGGGGCAATAAATCGTAGGATCGTAGGGTAGGCTAAGCCTCATATAAAAACAGATGCAAAAAAATGGAACTCTCTTTAAAGGAATAAATCATGAGCCAAAAAAAATTAGTTAAACAAATGTTAAAAAAACTTGATAAGTTAGAGGCCGAAAGAGAGAAATTGATCGATAAGCTGGCTAAGACTTTAGACAAAATGGATAAGACGCCTCCTGTCAAAAAGGCAGCCGCCAAGAAGGCTCCAGCTAAAAAAGTAGTCGCTAAGAAAGTGCCTGCTAAAAAAGTACCCGCTAAAAAAACAGTAGCCAAGCAGGCCACTGCTAAAAAAGTAGTTGCTAAGAAAGTGCCTGCTAAAAAGGCAGTTGCTAAGAAAGTAGTCGTGCCTACGCCTGTAAGCGCTTAAGAATTTCGCTTCTTACAACCTAACTCTGTCAAGTGAGTAAATTAACTAAATCCAATGGTACGGTTAATGATTACGCGACAGAGTTACGGGGATTGCAAATTGAGCTGGCCAAGCTCCAGCATTACGTTATTGAAAAACAAATTCAGCTGTTAGTGATATTGGAGGGTCGCGATACTGCAGGCAAAGATGGCACTATTAAGAGCATTACAGAGCACCTTAGCCCAAGAGACACCAGGGTGGTGGCGTTAAACAAGCCCTCCCTTCGCGAACAAGGTGAATGGTATTTCCAAAGATATGTGGTGGAGCTTCCAACTGCGGGTGAGTGCGTCATCTTTAACCGTAGCTGGTATAACCGCGCCGGCGTTGAAAAAGTGATGGGATTTTGTACTGACGCTCAATACAAGCAATTTATGGCTACCGTAAATGAGTTTGAATCTTTGCTAGTTGGCTCCGGCATTCAACTCATTAAATACTATTTAGATATTGATAAAGAAGAGCAGGCAAAACGCCTCAAAGATCGTGCTTCAGATCCACTCAAACAGTGGAAGGTTAGCCCAGTTGATCAGATGGCTCAAAAGATGTGGAATAAATATAGTATTGCGCGTGATTTGATGCTCAAGCAGACCAGCAGTGAAGATGCGCCCTGGACTGTAATCGATGCCAACGATAAAAAACTAACGCATCTCAACATCATTCGAGATCTTCTATCACGCGTTAAATACCCAGGAAAAGATCAACAAATTCTCAAGGTAGATTCTGCAATTGTTTTGCCATGCACCGTTAAATCCAAAAAGTTACCTAAACTGGCAAAATAAAATTGCTTATCTAAAGAACTTTTTTACCTCTTCTAGCAACTCAACTGGCAACTCCTCTGGGATATAGTGGCCGCAAGCAAGAGTTTTACCAGAGACCTCTTCAGCCACCCTCCCCCAATCATCAAGAGGTTCGCAGCATTTATTAACTAAACCATGCTCAGCCCACAATACCCTAAGTGGCATCCTTAGTTTTTTTACAGCCAAACGATCAGCTCTATCATGATTTAAATCAATACTGGCTGAAGCGCGATAGTCCTCGCACATCGCATGCATACCTTCTGGATTGCTAACTCCAGCCAAATACTCGAGCCAGCAGGCTGGATCGAAAACATCGGTGCCTGCATGACGACCCATATGGTTTTTAAGCCAGTACTCCGGATTTGCTCCAATCAGGGTTTCAGGAACCGGCTCTGGCTGAATCAAGAAGAACCAATGCCAATAGCCTTTGGCAAACTCCATGCAAGTGTTCTCATACATTGATAGAGTTGGGGAAATATCAAGCACCATCAAACGGAGGACGCTTTCAGGTAAGTCCATTGCCAAGCGATGAGAAACCCTAGCACCACGATCATGCCCTAATAAGAAAAACTGCTGATGCCCTAATAACTGCATTACCGCATGCTGATCAGATGCCATGGATCTTTTGGAATATGTAGAATGATCATCTTTTCCATGTGGTTTTGATGAATCACCATAGCCACGTAAATCAGTCACCACAATTGAATATTGCCTTGCTAATTCTGGAGCAATGCGATGCCAAATCGCCTTGCTCTGAGGAAAGCCATGTAGCAAAAGCAAAGGGGGGCCAGAACCACCGAGCTGGCAAGCAATCTCAATGGGACCATCCGCAGAGGGGACGGTGACGGTTTTTTTCTCAAAACCGGGAATTTGAAATGTCATCACATTAGCCAACTAAAAGAGACTCGTCGGAGACTCTTTTAGTTTCAAAATGCATTACCTATTTGCCATTGCTTCAATCTCTGCCAAGGTGACATATCCATTACCATCTGCATCAATGATACTGAAATGCGCAGCCACTCTTGGCATACCAGCCTGGGCTTCAGCAAGCGTTAGCTTCCCATCATGATTTTTATCCGCAGCTGCAAAACGCTCAGCTATCTCTTGATTGCGGGATGAATCGTCAGCAAAAGATAACATTGGTGATATTGAGAATATGACCATGGCTAGCATCACTAATTTCTTAATAGGAAATTCCATATTGGGCCTTATTTACTTAGACGGGATTGGATTTGCAGAGGTTTCTAGGGCTATAAGTACAATTTTCCTTGCCATTGCTGTAAAGGAATCGACTGAACCAGAACCAGTTCTAAATGATTCGCCTTGAAGGGTTACCAAGCCCTCACCAAGCAAGTCCTTAGTTAGGCTGTCTGTAATTTTACTTTCAACTAACAAAGCAGGTGTTTTAGAATTCACGCCACCAGCATAAGCAGCTGCATTCAGAGCTAGGCCAATTGGGGTAAAGCTCCATGGCTGCAAACTATCGGCTGACTGCTCCCCTCCAGTGATGCCAACAGATATTCTAGCAACACCTGGGCCCGGCTTGGTCACAATCAAAATATTACCTTTGCCATTAACTGCCTCAATAATCGATTGCTCTAAGGTAGCCTTTGTTTTATTAATCGTATCAACACCAATATTTTGCGTTGCGCTTTGATTTAAATAGATGGGATCCAGAATAACTGCCGTATATGAGCCAGGGTTAACTCCCGCATTTCGATATCTCCAGATCCGCGCGTCCTTGTCACTGACTGTCATCGGCATGAGTACCGAATAGTTTGGCAGAAAGCCTGATCTAGGCATTGCCTCTGAGGCCAATTTAGGCGTGTTACTACATGCAGATAAAGCTGCTAAAACAGAAATCGAGAGAGCAAAAGCACCTACTTTGTTCATTTTTTTTCCTATGGGAAAAGGGGTCAATTTAATATATAAACCATCATAACCGCCCTTTATAACAAGTTAGAGAGAGTTATGAATTTACGAAAAATACTTATGGGGCTGGACAAGGCATTAAGGCGCCGGTCTTCTGATGAATCTGCGGTTTGCACTCCGATGGGGCAATAGCTGACTGAGGAGTCAAGGCTTGCGGAATCGTATTTTTTTGAATCCGAAGGGGGGTATCTTGCGAGATAGGTGCATCTCCACCTGAGCCTGCTATGACGGGTGAAGGTGCCGCAGTCAAAGCGGCGGATTTATAAAATGCCTTATCGGAACCAGGACAGGGCATCAGAGCGCCTGTTTTAGCATTCATCATAGGCTTGCATTGCGGATCGGCCTCTATTCGCGCCTCTAGTTTATTGACGCTACAAGCAGTCAAAAGCATGAGGCCAACAAGTAGCAGTCCAAAAATCTTTATTTTAGGATTATTCATTACAACATTTTAGGTTAAAACAGTTAGCCTTTAGTGGCAATTTATCATTACCTTATGCGCATTGACCCTTTGATTCATGTTGATTATTCCATTGCATGAACTAGTCATAAACCCTAGTCTAAATTGTAAAAATCAAGGGCATAATTTACAAAGAATTTCAAAAATATAATAGTAGGAGACATATGAAGAGATATAAGATAGCCTCGATTCCAGGCGATGGCATTGGCAAAGAAGTAATTCCTGAATGCGAAAAGGTGCTGAAGGCCTTGAGCAAAAAATATTCTGAAGTAACCTTTGAGTTTGAGCGCTTTGATTGGGGTGGTGACTACTACCGTAAGCATGGCGTTATGATGCCCGAGGATGGGCTAGATTCTTTGAGGTCTAAAGATGCTATTTTGTTTGGGTCGGCAGGTGACCCAAAAATTCCAGATCATATTACGCTTTGGGGTTTACGATTAAAAATCTGCCAAGGTTTCGATCAATATGCCAATGTCCGGCCTACTCGCATCCTGCCGGGTATTGAGAGCCCCTTACGTAACTGCAAATCTAATCAACTCGACTGGGTGATCGTACGGGAAAACTCCGAAGGTGAATATTCTGGCTTAGGCGGCAGAGCCCATCAAGGCCATCCAATTGAGGTTGCTTCGGACATGAGTATTTTGACTCGTGTTGGAGTGGAGCGGATTCAACGCTATGCTTTTAAGCTAGCGCAAGCGCGACCACGAAAACACATTACGGTGATTACAAAATCAAATGCGCAGCGCCATGCGATGGTCATGTGGGATGAAATTGCCGCCCAGATCGCAACAGAATTTCCAGATGTGACATGGGATAAAGAATTGGTCGATGCCGCAACTGCACGCATGGTTAATCACCCCCAATCTTTAGACACCATCGTCGCCACTAATTTACATGCCGACGTATTGAGCGATTTAGCTGCCGCGTTGGCAGGTAGCTTAGGCATTGCACCTACAGGCAATATTGATCCTGAATGTCGCTACCCCTCAATGTTTGAACCTATTCATGGCTCTGCATTTGACATTATGGGTAAAGGTCTTGCCAATCCGATTGGCACTTTCTGGTCCGCAGTGATGATGCTCGACTTCTTAGGTGAAAAATCCATGGGAGCCCAACTGATGCAAGCTATTGAAAAAGTGACAGCCGATCCAAGGTTGCATACGCGCGATTTAGGTGGCGCAGCCATGATGATCGATGTTACCAATGCGGTAATTAAGGAGATCCTCCAATGAATCTACTTCGAACCCTCAGCATGGTCCTGCTCTCATTTGGCTCACTTTCGCTAGCAAACGCTCAACCATTTCCCGATAAAACGATTCAATACATTATTCCTTTTCCTGCTGCAGGCGAATCGGATTTAGTAGCGCGCTTGCAAGCAGATTTGTCCGCTAAAAAATATAAGCAGGCAATGGTGGTGATGAACCGCGCCGGTGCTGGCGGTGCTTTAGCATGGAGCTCTCTCAATTCCTACCCCACCGACGGTACTGCGGTGGTTGGCGTAAACATTCCCCATATTATCTTGCAGCCACTACAAGATGGAATTCAATTTAAAACTGATGATATCAATGCCATCTACTATTATCACTTCACTCCTGATGCATTAATGGTTTCTGCAGATAGTCCGTATAAAACTTATCAGGAATTTGTGGCTGCCGCTAAAAAAGATCCTGGAAAGATGTCCCTAGCCGGCTCGGGGCAATATTCAGCTAATCACATGGCAGTTGAGCGCTTGAATAAACTGGCCGAGATAAAAATAAGCTACATTCCGTTCAAGGGAACTGGTGATTTAATTACCGCTTTAATTGGCATGCATGTTGATGGTGCCATGGGATATCTCCCTTTGGCAATTCAGCAAAAAAGCAAAGTGCGCACACTGGCTATTGCTACTGAAAAAAGAAATCCTGCTCTACCAGATGTCCCGACCTTTAAAGAACTTGGTCTTAATTGGGTGGATGGCGCCTATCGAGGTGTTGCCGTCCCAAAAAATACGCCCTTAACTATTCAACAAAAATTGTCAGACTACTTTGGCTTACTAAACTCAGATCCAGAGATTAGAAAAAAATTAGAGGATGCAGGATTTGTTATTGTAGATATACCGCTAGCAAAAATACCGGCATTTATGAAAGAGAAAATCCCTCAAGTAATGGGCGATGCTAAAAATGCGGGTATGGTGAAGTAACGGGCGAGAGTTTTATTCTTCTTAAATTAAAAATTTGCTAAAAGAAACTGTAATGGCAACTCTAGTTTAGTGTTACCAACCAATATTATTCTTAGCAATGCACATTAAAAAATTCAATCCTGGGAAGATTTATGAAATATCACCATTGCAAAAGACATAATCATAAAAGCTAGCCCAAGAGACCATACAGGATTGATTTTTGCCAAGTAACCCCCAATTGCTCCACTCAAAACAAATAAGGCAATAGATAGAAACCTTCTGAACCATTTGCCACCTCCACCCCCTCCAACTGTAGATTCGGCAATTAAAGAAGTATAGGTGCCTGTAAATAAGCTAGTAGCAAGATCAGGGATGCCATTTACCCTGACAATGGTCGCCATTGCACCCATGGCCATTGATAGTAGGTTAACCAAGCCATTTCTCATGGGCTCGTGCGTCTCAGGATCCCTCCAAAGAGACAGAATCATTGCGGCGCCAATTAAAAACCACACAAGCCAAAAAGCTTTGCGGGATTTATTACCATCACCACAGAATTTCATCATCTGAGCAGCAATGATGATTCCGATAGTAAAGCCTCCAAAAGCCCGAATGTACTTTAATCCCAATTCAATTGGTTGCCCCTCAGCAAGTGCGATAGCAAACATCAGAAGATTGCCGCTCATCATTGCTGAAAATACCCCATGAAGTCCAACAAAAGAGGTTACATCGACTAGCCCGCAAACACAGGTCAGAAGATAGAGCCCATACTTATGTTCCGGTACTCGCATAAAGCCTAATAATGAAATCAAGGCAGCTTAACTTCTTGCGGCAAGTTCAAAGGATGATTCTATTTAGAAATGATTTTCGACGATCATTTCTGCTTTTGGGATAAAGCCAGGCTTTGGCCATGCTGGTTTATTGCCTTTGCCTATAGCTAACATTGCTGCAATTGCATAGTCTTTAGGCAAATGAATGAGCTCAGCAACCCGATCGAAATCAAATCCAACCATGGGGCAAGAATCATAACCCATGGCTTTTGCAGAAAGCATCATGGTCTGCAGAATGATTCCAGCAGAGCGCATCGCCTCATCTCTTTGGAGTTGGTCTTTTCCTGAATAAAAAGGATTAATCCAAGGAACTAAAATATCTTGCGCATCTTTAGGGGCATTTACCCAGTATCTTGCGGGATCCTTTTCCCAGGCTTTAATATCAACAGTCACTACAAATAGCAAAGATGCCTCAGTGACTTGAGCCTGATTATTCGCCGCTTCACGCAAATTTGATCTTAAGGCCTTATCTGTGACATTAACTAAACGCCAGTGCTGAATATTGAACGAGGATGGAGCCTGCATTGCCAGATCAAGTAATTGGTCTATCTCTTGTTTGGTAAATTGGTGGTTAGGGTCAAAATGCTTGATGGCCCTGCGTTCACGGATTGCGTCAAATGTATTCATAACTTTCCTTAATGCGATCTAGGTATAGCGATTACTCTTTTACAGATGGAGTGGCACGATACTGGCCTTGGGAGGCAAGCATCGTGCCGGGATACACTGGGCATGACAAAACATTCAGATACGATTCTAATACCTCTATGCGTCTTAGTACTGAGTCAACTAGAAGCTAAAAGCCCTAATTACTACCCTCAATTCCCTGCAAAAGAGCTGTGTTAAATATAATGGGGTCTTGAATCTGAGGTGCATGCCCAAGATTATCGAACTCTATTAAGGTTGCTTGCGGAATTTTTTTTGCAGCTGCTTTACCTAATTGACTGTAATTACCCAGTAGAGGGCGAATTTCTGTCGGGGCAAAATCCTTGGCAATTGCAGTTGTATCCTTCGTGCCAATTAATAAGAGTGTTGGAACTTTTAATTGTTCAAGCTCATAAAAAATAGGTTGCGTAAAGATCATGTCATAAATTAAAGCTGAATTCCAAGCTACGATTTCACGTCCAGGACCTTGATACATTCCAGCATACATTTGCACTGGCGCCTCAAACTCTTCTCGCCACTGGCCCACATAGTACGTTGACCTTTCATAATTGCGAACCCTTCCTGCATTTGTACCAAGCTCCCGCTGATACCACTGATCAACCGTGGGGTAAGGAATACCCTTTGCTTTCCAATCCTCGAGGCCAACCGGGTTAACCAATACCAATTGCTTTACTTTTTCCGGGTACATTAATGCGTATCTAATTGCTAGCATACCGCCAGTTGAGTGCCCCATCATTACGGCATGACTAACTCCCAAATGATCTAACAACGCTTTGGTGTTAACACCCAATTGTTGGAATGTATATTGATATTTTTCTGGCTTTGTAGATTTACAAAAGCCAATCTGGTCTGGTGCAATTACACGATAACCATGTTCGACTAAAAATTGAGCGGTACCCACCCATGTTGCCGCACAAAAGTTTTTTCCATGCAATAGAACAATGGTTGTGCCATTTTCTGACTTTGGACGAATATCCATATAAGCCATTCGCATATCAACGCCCTGGGACTTGAACTCAAAGTATTCAATGGGATAAGGATAGGAATAGCCCTCTAACTCCGGGCCATAAACAGCATCTACTGGCAATGATTGTGCGCAAGCAATAAAGGGCGTAACAATATTTGCCAAGAAAAGAGTGCTTACCAATAGGAATAATTTCATAAATACAATTGTAATGAAGGATTTGAAATTGCTTTTACCCATGATCTAAGGCACAACATACCCCTTTAACGCTTAGGTTTAAGTCTATTTAGATAATCCTTTTTATCCTCAGGACCTATAGTTCCAGTATCAATGGCACCCCACTTTTGATTTAAAAAGTCACATCTTATGAACTAAGTCAGTACAATAAAACACCAACCGAAGGTGTTTCATTCGAAACATACAGGCAAACTTACTTAATAGACTACTCTTTGCCATCCACTAGGACATGCTTGTGTCTGTGGGTAGTACAAACCATTTTCTGGACAGTACGCTGCAGTCTGTTGTTGTGGGTAGTAGTGAGCTGCTGGACCATAGTAAATAGGTGCTGGTCTGTAATAAGCATTGGCAACTACTGCCCCTGCAATAGCACCAACCGCAAATGGCGCCCATCCTCCATGCCAACCTCCACCTCCATAGCCACCTCTCCAGCCGTGAGCACTAGCGCCGGAAGCTACGCTTAATAAAGTAATTGCAGTTAACAGGGAAACAAGTATCTTTTTCATTTTGACCCCTTATTTTTGTACAGAGGTTATTTAGCCCCTTACTTAAATAACGTTTATAAAAAGAGTGGGTTGACTAAGGAAAAACTTAAATTTGAAAAATTAAGCCAGCGAATTAAGCCCTCCACATACCAATCTTTGTAATGGAGAGTTCCCCCCCCTTTTTTTTATAGAGTTCATGTAATGACAATCTGAGATTAAAAACCAAGGCAACGCTGAGGCACTTCTTTTTACTTCAAATGATGTATGTCTTTGAGATTAACTTCAAATAACTCATTAAATATTTTTGTCATGGACTCTTTGTCCGCTTCATTGAAAGGGGCTTTTGGGTCTTGCTCCTGTAAGGAGAAATATACCCTCTCAATTTCCCTCAAATCTTGCTCTAGGCTGGGGTTTCTATTTCCAGTTAGCTGATATAAATTGAAATATAAAACTGCAAGACCGACATTTTGAAATTCAGGTTTAACAGGACCTAGACTTTTTTTGGCTCCGGTTAATGCCTCTAGAGCATCACCGACTGTTTTTGCATGACTTATTAAGTTTTTGACAACATAAAGACGATTCGCAATCTCAAATTCACAAGAGATTATCTCTTTTTGAGAGGTCACACGGCTTTCGTAGCTATGTTGCATATTTTGGTAAAAAGCTGCACCGCCACTAATAAATACTGAAGAAAAAACTAGCAAACCCACATTGCTATTAAGTATGTCGTAAATCTTAGCCCATATCTTATGAGTAGAGGTTTCTATATCCTTTTCAACTCTTGTAGCCACATCACCAATCTTTTTAGCTATTTCGTGGCGATAACGCTCCTCTTCTTCAATCGTGGATTTCTTTTCATCATCAAGCATAAGGCTCTCTTAGTTAAATATATTTGTGGGAATTTCGCACCATCTCTAATTACTTTATCTTAGCAATTCTTGGATGAGGTCAATTTAACATGAGCATATTCTCTTAAATTTGAAAAATTGGGCCATCGACTGAAGCACCCATATATTTATATTTAAATCTGTAGGTTTCCCCCTCCCCACCCCCTGTCGTAATTTGGACAAGAAAGTGGACAAGTTTGTATCGTTTTGGACAAGTTTTCACGATATTGGACAACAGGTGAGGTTTGTCGTGAACACCTAAATAGCTGAATTTGATAGTGCAGGATGGGAATTTTGGTCTGCCCAGCACGATTCGAACGTGCGGCCTACGCCTTAGAAGGGCGTTGCTCTATCCAGCTGAGCTATGGGCAGATCGGTGCTGGGATTCAAATAGTGATACTTGATAGAGTAAATGGTCGGAGTACAAGGATTCGAACCTTGGACCCCCTGCTCCCAAAGCAGGTGCGCTACCAGGCTGCGCTACACTCCGACGGAATCGATATTCTACACCGAGATGCCCCAGAGTGGCAAATACTGTAATATTCGGCCTATGGGCGCCTTATTTTTTAGCAAATCTAGCAAACAATTGAGGGTCTTAATTGCGCTTGGATTTTTACTATTTGGCCTTCTAGGCAATCAGTATCTAGGCTTTATGCACAGCATTGCGCATACGGGCTTTCAGCAATCAAATACGGAACTGAGCTCTACCGATAAGGAGGTCTCTTTCGGTATTTCACACGGTTCGGCGGCTTGCCATTTATTTGACGCACTAACATTGGCTGGTTTTATTGCGCCCAATATTCAATCGTCAGTTAGCACTACCAACTACTCTGAAAATAGTTTTGTTTTTACGAACCTACCTACTGCGCAAGTTTCCAAAGCCTCCTACCAATCAAGGGCACCTCCCATCCCCACTCTTTAATTCGATTGGCTTACCCTTCGGGGTAATGCCATTGTTTATTTCCTCTACTAATGAACTTTAGTAGAGCACAAAGAGTGAATTATGAAATTGAGCGTTATCCATCTACTGGTTTTAGTACTCACACTATGCATTGGTCTTGAGCCTTGCTTTGCTCAACCGGATGAAGACACCAATTCAAGCTTGATCATTGAATCTAATGCCACACAAGAAAATAATCTACTAAGCCCTAGTAAAACGCTTTCTGGTAATGAGCTTCAGAATAAATTAGGAAGCAGTCTTGGCTCAACTCTTGCAAATGAATTGGGTGTATCTGCAACTGGTTTTGGTGCTGGCGCATCCCGCCCAGTGATTCGCGGGCTAGAGGGTGCGCGAGTGCAGATATTGGAAAACGGTTTATCCGTCAGTGATGTATCGAGCATTTCTGCGGATCATGCCACGTCCAACCCCATGCAAAGTACCCGTCAAATTGAAATTTTACGAGGAGCCTCTGCTCTGATGTATGGCTCAGGATCAAGCGGTGGCTTAGTTAATGTCATTAACGATCGCATTGCCACCTCTCTACCCGGAGAAGTCACAGGCGCATTGAACACAAGCTATGAGACGGTTAACCAAGGAAAAACAGCAAGTGCTGTACTAGATACCTCACGCGGCCCTATTGCACTGCACCTTGATACTGCCGTTAGCAATGCCAATGATTACCGAATACCGGGCTATGCAGAACAAGGGGGGCCTAATGCTAACTGGGCTATTAGCCCTGGGATTAGGCAAAATGTTCCCTACTCAGGAAAGCTACCCTTCTCATTTAATAATGAAAATAACTTGGGGCTTGGCGCCTCATACATTGGCGATCAAGGCTATACGGGCGTCTCTCTTCTTAGACTCAATCATGACTATGGAGTCCCTACAGCCGATGGAGGATTTATTCAACAATCGCAAAATCGTTATGACCTTCAACATGAGACTCGGGATCCACTGGATGGATTTACCTCATTTAAATTCAGCTTCTCAAATAGTCGCTATATTCATAATGAGTACGACAGTAATGGAGTTGCGCAAACAAACTGGAAGAATGATGCTGCAGAATTGCGTGCCGTTCTCGATCACCAAGCCTGGATGGGCTGGAAAGGTAGCTTCGGCCTTCAGTCTTCATCCGCCAAACTTACTGCTACCGATATTGCTAGCGGTAATGCAGCGATCGTTCCTCAAACTGTGACAAACTCCAATTCGCTATTTTGGGTCGAGCAAGGTAACTTTGGAAGCTTTAAAAATAGCCTAGGTCTACGTTACAACTATGTAAGCCAAGATCCTAATCAATCAAGTATCTATGCAGATTCAACAAATAATTATAGGCCTCCAGCCCTTATAAACCGTCAATTTAATTTGAGCTCTTATTCAGCCGGAAGCATTTATGAATTTGCCAAGGGGTATGGTTTAGGAGCCGCCTATACCGTCTCTCAAAGAGCTCCAAGCGCCCCCGAGTTATATGCCTATGGCCCTCATGATGCTACAGCCACTTATATCGTTGGTAACTCAAACCTACAAATTGAGACTTCGCACAATATTGAATTAAGTTTGCAAAAAACAAATGGGCTCCTGCAAGGAAAAGCCAGCATCTATCAAAATGAATTTACCAATTACATCTATGGCTTTTATACAAGCAGTACCGCCTCAGGTCCAGGCTATCAAAATTATCCTGTAGTAGTTTCACAGCAAGCCAATGCCATTATTAAAGGCGCAGAAGGTGAACTGACATACAACTGGCAAAAGGGGGGAATTGGGACCAGAATTTTTGGTGATGCCTCGCTTGGAAGCTTTAACAGTGGCGGTAATCTGCCTCTCCAGCCTGCACCACGTATCGGGGCTGAAATTGCTCATCAGCTCAATCAATGGCAAATGAATATAAGCTACATTCATGCATTTCAACAAACGCGTTTGGCGACCTTCGAAATTGGCCCTACACCAAGCTATAACTTACTCAATGCCGGTCTTTCATATACAAAAAAAGTGAACGTAACCAATTGGACTACCTACCTTCGATTAAGCAATCTTCTCAATCAAGATATTCGATATGCCACAACTCCAGAAACAGTTAGGCTATATGCGCCCCAACCCGGTAGAAGTCTAATGGTGGGAGTAAGAGCAGCATTTTAAAAATGGTATTGCAGTAGGTTTACCGTAAAAAATGAATGAGTGCGGCACCAACGCCACCAGACCCAAGAATAATAAAGACAGGATTGATTTTCGTTTTGAGAACAAGGTAGAGCGTGATAATTGCAAGCGCCAGAGTAATGGGACTCACAACGGAGGCCTTACCTACCGCATAAACACCAGATGCCATTAAGCCAATAGAAATAGGTTCCAAGGCATTTTGAATGGATCGCCGCCATGGGCTCTCTCCAAACCGGCTCCATAAGCGGCCAATATAAAAACACAAAATACTGGATGGCAAGAAAAAGGAAATTAAAACAACGCCAGCGCCCAGAAGACCTGCAATCTGATAGCCAATTACCAGCACCATCAACATATTGGGACCCGGTGCTAATTGGCCAAAACTATAAATGTGGACAAATTGAGTATGGTCAATCCCAAACTGCTGGGAAATTAAAGTCTGCATTTCAGGTAAAACAGCAGTACCACCGCCTACCGCTAGCAAAGAGAGCAAAGCAAAACTTAAAGCCAGCTGAATCAATAAATTCATTTGCTTTTTCTTGGCCGATAAAGATACAAGGCCACTGGAGCCATGATTAATAGGACCAGCAGGAGCGATAACTTGGCAATGCTCATCAATAAAAATGTAGCAATAATTAGCAAGAGCGATTTTATTTGATGCCATTGTGCCTCACCAATACGGTACGTAATGGCACCCAATAAGCCAGTAGCCGCTGCCGCAATACCGGCCAAGATGAGATTAGCCAGGGGATGGTCGGTATTGTTTGCATACAAAAGTCCGATACCCAAAACAAAGAGAGAGCCCGGTAAAATTAACCCTAAGGTCGTAATAATAGCGCCCGCCACACCGCGCAGATGATCGCCAACCAATACCGCCAAATTGACTGAGTTAAGGCCAGGCATGGTTTGGCCGATTGCCAGATAAGCCATGAACTCATCCGGGGTAAGCCATTTACGCCTCTCCACCAAAAGAATGCGCTCGTAGGCAATAATTCCTCCGCCAAAACTGATCGCCCCGATAATTAAAAACTGCACGAAAAGATCAAATAAGGAAGGCGTAATTTTTGAAGGAAGGTCATCCTGTGAAGTTATATTCATTCAGGCTTGCCATAAATTAAAGCGGTTTTGGTGCTACCTATCTCTAACCAGTCAGCCAATTCAAGCTGGAGTTTTTGAAAGAACTTATCAGCCCGCTTATGTGCCTTTGCTTGGGCTCGGTTCTCATCATTGATCCGATACGAAAAAGCCAGCTCTCCCACAATTGGATCGCCTACACTTTTCATCCAAATAGCAATATCGCAGTGTGCTTGAACACCATCACCAAATACCAAATTACCAATGGGTAGACAGGCCTCTAGAATCTTATTAGTACTACCGCCCACAATTCGAAGGGGCGATTTCTTGTCAATGGATAAACTTGCAAGCCCTGGGAAAAATTTAATTACGCTACTTAAGGTTCTATCAAAAATATTGTCCAATGGAACAGCATCTAAAATAGCATTATTGGAGTAAATAGATCTTTGGGTCCCAACAGTATCCCCACGCAAAATTTCTTCTTTAAGACGCAGTCTTGATTTCATACTTTTTTTAGGCGTGGGATTAAATTTTGACGCCTCGCTTAAATCATGAGTCCGACATTTTAGTGTTACCTCACACCAATCATCTACCCATACATTTTGACGAGACTCACGTACGCGCAAAATAATATTGCTACGGCGGAAATCTTCTCCAGGGGTATCGTAAAAATAAATATTCCGAAGCCCAGTGGTTGCATTGTCTAGGTGAAAAAACTCGACTTTATTTTTTTTGCAAAATATAAGAATTTGATCACTTAAAGCGGTAATTTTGCTCCGACGATCAAGTCCCCGTGGCTTGATAAGGAGCTTAAACTCCCGATTGGTAATCCCATTGTGCGATTTCATTAGCTTTAGCTCCCAGTATTAGTGGAAGCTTAACATTTTCTAAAAATGCTTAATAGACTTCTGGAACGTACATTTCTAGAGGCACCGGACCTCTTAGGTAGTCTGGATTATGGACTCGGGCTGGCAAAGAAATCATGGGATGATCAATTTCTTTATAGGGAATTTGATCCAATAAATGGGTAATACAGTTTAAACGCGCTTTTTTCTTATCATTTGCAGCCACAACCCACCATGGTGCCTCAGGAATATTGGTGCGCTCGAGCATGGTCTCTTTTGCTTTGGTGTAATCCTCCCATAAGCGACGTGCCTCTAAGTCCATGGGACTCAGCTTCCACTGCTTTAATGGGTCATGAATGCGCATCATAAAGCGGTTATATTGCTCTTCGTCTGAGATAGAGAACCAGTATTTGATCAAGATAATTCCTGAATTGATCATCATTCGCTCAAGATCTGGAACTGTTCTCAAAAACTCCTCGTATTCCTCATCAGTACAAAACCCCATCACCTTCTCAACACCGGCACGGTTATACCAACTACGGTCGAATAAAACGATTTCCCCACCAGCGGGTAATTGAGAAATGTATCTTTGGAAATACCACTGGGTTTTTTCGCGCTCATTGGGTGCCGTCAACGCCACCACTTTGCAAACTCGAGGATTTAATCGCTGCGTAATTCTCTTAATTGCACCGCCTTTACCTGCAGAGTCGCGCCCCTCAAATAAAACCGCTACTTTCAGCTTATTTTCTACGACCCAGTCTTGGAGCTTCACCAGCTCGCCCTGGAGTCTGAACAACTCCTTAAAATAAACCTGTCGCGGAATAACCGATCCACTACCACCATCTGGAGATAGTCGATCATCATCAAGCTCCATCTCAAGCTCTTCATCCATGCTATCCAAGATTTCTTCTTGGGCACGTTTGTACCACTCGGCCATCTCTTTATGTTTTGAACTCATTTTAAATCCTTGGCAACTGATAGCACTTTTTATAGTAAGGACATGACACTATTGTTACATATTGATTTTAAATAATAGCGCGAGCAATCGCATCGTGACAATAAACAGCCAACTGCTTTCGATCGGGCGTTGTCTCTAGGGACATAGAAAGCGGCTCCAACAATGTAATCCGAGCCTGTAAATCCCGACTTTTTAGCATGCTGGAAATCGACCCCAATAAACCCATATCCCCTACAAAAGCAGGGATTTCACTTCTCAGTCCAGTTGTTTTGGACACATACTGAATTGCAAGCGGGTATATAGCGACTCTAGAAACTACCGCCGACTCAAATAGGCTATGTTTAAACGGCAATACTAGCCCACCATTAGTTGACGTCCCCTCAGGGAAGATGCAAATCGACTCTGACTGAAGTACACGTGCCATTTCAGCCACAACCCGTCTTGCATCACTAGGGCTTTCTCTGCGAATAAATATCGTACCCAGTTGCCTTGCCATCCAGCCGAAAATTGGCCAGTGCGCCATTTCAGATTTAGCAACAAACCGAATCGGTATAAATGCATTGATTACATGGATGTCAATCCAGGAGATATGGTTAGAAGCTAATAGATACCGATTTTCATGTAGCAAATCTGCCCCATGAACCTGTAGATCAAGTTGAAATATTTCCAAAAGGTATTTAGACCATGCTTGAATTTTCTCAGACTTTTTCTGCCGATCATAAAAAGGAAATAGAAAAGATAAAGTGCATACTCCACAAAAAATATGAATCCATATCTTCATCCATAGCCATATTCGCAAGACTTTGGGGGTTACTTTTTTTGGAGATTGGCTTATTTTATTCATAAATAAACACTAATATAAATCAAGTCATCAAACTGACTTAAAAGTGTCATGAGGATTACATGATAGTTCGGCTTAATACCAACTCATGATGCATTACAGAGCTATTTGGATTTCAGACGTACACCTCGGCACATCAGGGTGTCAGGCTCACTACCTATTGGATTTCCTAAAACATAATGAAGCAGATACCTTTTATCTGGTTGGTGACATTATCGATGGATGGCGACTTAAGCAGTCCTTTTATTGGCCACAATCGCATAACGATGTCGTACAAAAACTACTGCGTAAGGCTCGCAAAGGCACTGAAGTCATATATGTTCCAGGCAACCATGATGAAAGCGCCCGACAGTTTTTTGGCATGTCATTCGGAGATGTAAAGGTAGTGGAGGAAGTAATTCACACTACTTTGGATGGTAAAAAACTCTGGGTTACCCATGGCGACCTTTTTGATGGCGTTATGCAATACGCCAAGTGGCTCGCTTACGTAGGGGATTCACTTTATACCTTCATTTTATATATAAACCGTCACTTTAATAAAGTCAGAGTAAGGATGGGCCTTCAGTATTGGTCCCTTTCCCAGTACCTGAAACATCAAGTAAAGAATGCAGTAAGTTATATCGCGGACTTTGAACACATTATGGCTAGGGAGGCCCGCTTACGTGGCTGTGATGGTGTCGTTTGCGGTCATATTCATAAAGCAGAGATGAGAGAAATCGATGGCCTGCTGTATTGCAATGATGGCGATTGGGTTGAAAGCCTATCCGCTTTAGTTGAAACCACTACTGGCGAACTAAAAATTATTTACTGGACCCACATCAAAGGCGATCCAGTGCAAGCCCCTGAAGTTACATTCCAACCTGCTGTTGAAGCGCTTATATAAGAGGCTGCGTTATGAAAATTATGATCATCACCGATGCATGGGATCCCCAAGTCAATGGCGTTGTTAGAACACTTAAACAAACCCGTGCCGAATTAATTGGGATGGGCCATCAAGTTGAAATGATTACTCCCAATGATTTCACCACTATTCCATGCCCTACTTATCCCGATATCTCCCTTTCAATACTGCCAGGAAAATTGGTTGCTCAGAAAATCAAGGCCTTTGCACCCGATGCCATGCATATTGCTACTGAAGGGCCTTTAGGCTTATCGGCACGTGCATATGCCGTCAAAAATAAATTACCATTCTCTACGGCCTATCACACCCGCTTCCCAGAATATGTGAAAGCACGTATTGGCATTCCACTGTCTTGGACATATACTTTTTTACGTTGGTTTCATGGTTCCTCTATGGCAGTAATGGCCCCTACTATTGTTGTAAAAAATGATCTAGAGTCTTATGGATTTACCAACGTTGTCCTCTGGTCACGGGGCGTAGATTTGGACATTTTTAAGATGCAAGAATCTAAAACCCTTAACACTGCTCACCCTATATTTTTGTATGTTGGTCGAGTAGCCGTTGAAAAAAATATTAATGCTTTTCTAGAAATCGATTTGCCAGGATCCAAATGGGTAGTTGGTGATGGCCCAGCAATGGCCGGCATTAAAGAAAAATATCCAAATATCAATTATTTAGGCGTACTCCAACAGCAAGAATTGGCGAAAGTGTATGCAGCAGCCGATGTCTTTGTATTTCCGAGCAAAACAGATACCTTTGGGCTGGTCTTACTAGAGGCAATGGCGTGCGGTACACCAGTAGCGGCTTACCCTGTCACGGGTCCAATTGATGTGCTTGGTAACTCACCAGCCGGAGCAATGAATGAGGACTTACGTGAAGCCTGCATGCAAGCCCTAAAGATTCCTCGTGAGGTAGCGCGCGCTCATGCTGAAAAATTCTCCTGGAGAGCGGCATCTGAACAATTTGCCAACCACTTAAAGCCAGTTCAATCCACAGAAGTACACATTACTGCTTTAGCATAGGGCTTTACTTTGACATCTCCGTACAACATTAACCAAAATCCACATAAAGGCAATCGTGGGCTCACTAGGGCCTGGCATGCTGCCAAGAATTCCTGGTGTGGCATTGTGTATGCCTATCAAGAAGAGAGCGCCTTTAGACAGGAGTTAACACTTCTGACTTTACTTACTCCGGTAGCACTGTTTTTGCATATAAGCCCCTTAGAAAAAGCAGTTTTAATTACATCGCTCGTAATGGTTCTCGCAGTGGAGTTATTAAATTCAAGCGTTGAGGCTGCTATTGATCGCATTTCTTTTGAGCACCACGACCTCTCCAAAAGAGCAAAAGATTTTGGCTCAGCAGCTGTCATGCTGACACTTCTGGCGGCAGCTATGCTTTGGGCCACGATCTGCGCCCCACTTGTCATCAATTCGTAATACAAGACTCTTACGATAAACCCATATAAACAAGGATATCTATGTCAGACATTCCAAATCCACTAGCCGCATTCGATATTTTTAATTCTCGCTTTGAAGGCAAGCCAAAAAAGAATAAAAAAAGTAAAACTGAGGCTATCAAGAAATTATTTTCCAAAAAAATTGCTAAAAAACTCTTTGGTAAGCGATTTGCCACTAAAGCACGTACAGAACTAGTTACGCAAGAACCTATTGCTGTTGAAAAGCAGATTGGTAAAATCAAGAAGCCTGCTTTTACGATTTCTTGGGCAAGTAATACGGATGAAATTAAGGAAGCGCAGCGCTTGCGATACAGGGTATTTGCAGATGAAATGGGGGCTCAGTTGCCCGCCAATGCTGAAGGCTTAGATGTTGATGAATTCGATGCTTATTGCGATCATTTACTCATTCGTGATCAAGAATCCCTGGAAGTTGTTGGTACCTACAGAGTGCTGCCCCCACATAAAGCGGCAGAAATTGGTCGCCTTTATTCCGACTCTGAATTTGATCTCTCTCGTTTAAATCATCTTCGCCCTAAGCTTGTTGAGCTTGGTAGATCCTGTGTTCACGCAGATTTTCGCTCTGGTGCAGTAATCATGGCCCTATGGAGTGGTCTTGCGCACTATATGCAAAAGCATAGCTATGAAATCATGCTTGGTTGCGCGAGCATTCCAATGGCTGATGGCGGGCATTTTGCAGCCAGTCTTTACAACTCTTTAAGTAATGAGCAAATGGCGCCAGTTGAAAGCCATGCTTTCCCTCGCCTCCCACTGCCTTTGGATCGCTTAAATGGTGGATTAGCTGTTGAGCCTCCGCCATTAATAAAAGGTTACCTAAAAATTGGAGCGAAGATTTGTAGCGCCCCTGCCTGGGATCCTGATTTCAATACTGCAGACGTCTTAACAATGTTGCGCTTATCAGAAATTAATCCCCGTTACGCAAAGCACTTTTTTAGTCAATAGGACTGTCTGAAGTCTGAGAAGGGTTCAGTAAATTATTTCAAACTCAGAGAATAAGGTCGGCCGATACGCTCCCATTCGGCTGCTTCTTTTTGTAGACTAAATTCAGTGAGCGGGTGTGCTTTAACCCATTCTTTAGATAGGCTAACCAAATACGCACCATTAAACTCCGAAACCTTTACTTTCGGCAAGTTCGCATCACTTCTACCGCGACAAAGTACCTGAGCCAGACGTAAACAAAACAGCATCCGCCAATCATAGAACCCGGTATTGTTAGCAAGCTTACCTAGCTTACCTGCATGGCCGATCAGTAAAGCTGCCAGACGAGCCTGATCGTTTTTTGAAAAGCCGGGCATATCTGCGTTACCAGCGATATAAGCAGAATGTTTGTGATATCCGTTATGCGAAATTGATAAGCCGATTTCATGTAGGTTGGCGGCCCACTGGAGCAGGGCAATATTGTCAGCCCTGTTTTCTATGTCAGGTTTAGGCAATTGCGCCAAAAACTCTGCAGCTTTATTCCCCACTCTTTTAGCCTGCTCTCGATCTACCGTATAACGTTGCATGAACTGCTCAACGGTAACAAAACGCATATCGTCATGCTGAGATCGCCCCAGCAAGTCATATAGGACACCAATTCGCAATGCTGCGTCGGTAACTTCCATGCTCTCAATGCCCAGTTCATCAAAAACCGCAATCATGATTGCCAGGCCTCCAGGCCAAACGGCTCGTCGATCATCCTTTAAGCCGAGCAACTCCACCTGATTGACATGTTCATGCTTGAGAAGTTCCTTTTTCATCGCCCTCAAGCCATCACGCGTAATCAGACCGCTAGACCCATTTACACGGCCCATAGTTAGCCCATCAGATAACCCATTAAAATTATTTTCAGCGATAATTTCCGCCAAGGCACGCGCGGTACCGGATGACCCGATGACCTGCTTCCAACCACTATTTAGATAAGCACCAGCAATTACCTGAATTTCTCGACGAGCTGCAAACTCAGCCTCCTTAAAGGCATGAGCATCAATATTACCCTTGGGGAAAAATTGCAAGCTATGAGAAACGCAGCCGATATATAAACTCTCCATCAACTTCGGCTCATAGCCCTTGCCGATAATAAGCTCAGTTGAACCTCCCCCAATATCAACCACTAGTCGATTACCCTGGACGGCAGGCACCTCATGGGCGGCACCAATATAAATTAAGCGAGCCTCTTCAACTCCAGCAATAATTTCGATTGGGAAACCAAGAGCCTCTTCAGCATCCCGTATAAAGTTGGACGCATTTTTTGCAACACGTAGCGTATTGGTTGCTACTGCACGGACCCTAGCTGGATCAAAACCCTGAATACGCTCCCCAAAACGGCGTATCGCAGTTAAACCTCGCTGGTAGGCATCATTGCCAAGCAATTTATTATCAGTAAGACCACCGGCCAAACGCACGGTTTCTCGCAAAGTGTCAATTGGACGTATTTGCATGCCAGAAGGACTGTTCACTACTTGAGCAACTAACATCCGAAAGCTATTAGAGCCTAAATCAACGGCAGCCACCAAGTCCGATGAGTTTTTTCCAGATACGTCTTTAAAGAAGGCCAAGATATTTCCAATAGCATTACAAAATAAATGAATGTGTCTATTTTATGAAAATATCGTGACACATTCGTGAACCCACCCCTTTAGTCTACTGGTAAATGGTTAGGCCGCTAAATTTTGCTCCGAACTAGAACAATCAATACTCCCAAAACTACAGAAGATACAGCAGTCACCAGACTTTGGCTTCAAAATTACACTGCAAGATGGGCAACGATAAAGGTGCTGAGAGGATCCGCGAGGAATCTCGAGTATCTCATGCCCCAAACAATGGGGGCATGTAATGGTAGAGTGCTGATGATTGGATGAAGTATTCACAGGCGAATAGTGAACTTCTAATGTTTCAAAATGAAGACATTCAATCTTAGTGAGTCTGACGACTAATTTTTAATCGGTAGTACTTGGGCTCCAAAAGGCCTGATTAACAAACTCCATTCCAGCAATATAGGCGATTAAGGCATCCATTTGCTTGCCCTCTACTGCTGAATCTGTCAATACTGCCTGAATTTCAACCTCATCGCTACCAAACTGGTGTACCTCAATATCCTGCGTTTGATAACCCGCCGTCTCAAGAATCTCAATAAAACGTTTTAATGCTATTTTTTGAGAATGCTTGGGAGTAATAATGTACACAGAGTTAGTCACCTCCACGGAAACACTATCCAAGGGCTGTCTATTAATAAGCCTTACAACAGGGCGTAATAGCGTATTTGCCGCCAAAACAAATAAGGTTGCCAAGCCTGCTTCTAGAATCAAATCAGCTCCAGCACAAGCACCTACCGCACCAGAACCCCATAGGGTTGCTGCAGTATTAATGCCACGAACGTTGCCCTCTTCCCGCATGATCACGCCAGCACCTAAAAAACCAATCCCTGAAACTACATAAGCCATAACATGAATAGCACCATCATGACCGGCTAACCGATTGGCAGCATCGACAAAAATAGCAGCCCCAATAGCGACCAAAATGTTAGTTCTTAATCCAGCAGTTCTCTGACGGTACTGTCGCTCAAGCCCAATCAAACCACCAAAAATAAAAGCGGTCAAAAGGCTTATGGCGGTATCCGCCAAAGAGACTAAGTTAATATTATTTAATGATTCCATAAGCCCTACTAGCCTACTATTGCCGGCCAAGACCTAGGGACTCAACCATCACCCTAAAGACCTCAGTATTGTCCATAAAGCCGTGAAATTGCTCGGAGCCAGGGCCCATGGCATTTAACACGGCATCATCGGCAGTATGCACCCCCGACTCTTGGTTAGACGGTAAATTACCGCCCACATGAATGGCATCCTCTTGTAACTGAATGTATTTTGGGTTTGCAACAAATTGACCATCCTCACCTTTAACTGCAGGTATAAAAGTGCCATCCAACTTGGGGTGAAGAGTTTCATAGTGATCGGGGTAATTGCCGTAGAAAAATGCCAGCCGCTTAGATACATCGATCTTGTTTGGATAACCATCGACATTGGCCTTGGGATAATTGGGATAACCAGCATCGGCGTAAACGCCCACCTTTTCCCTCAGCGGACCTGGTTTAGCATCATTAACGACACCATTAATAGAGCCGCTGTGGGTATGGTCAGGGGTGACGATAATTAAAGTATCTGGGTGCGTTTTTGCAAAATTCTTAGCAATATCCACCGCATTACTCAGCATAATAGTGTCAAACGCTGCTCGTTCCCAATCGAGTGGATGGTTAAATTTGTCTATTAGCGCAGCTTCTACCATTAAAAAGAATCCATTGGGATTTTTGGATAGCACCTCAATCGCTGATCGGGTCATATCCGTTAAATCAGGCTGATTGGGGTACTGATCAACTGTATTTTTTTTGAGAAAAAAACGATCGAGAGACCCATCCATATTGTCCGGATGAAAGACTCCAAAAAGTTTTCTAGTATCTGCCGCATGCGTTGCATTAGCTAGCTCTTCTTTAGTAAATACTAATTGGTAACCGTCCCTTTTAAATTCTTCTACTAGATTAATCTCATCCTTGCGCTTAGACCCTTTTGTGGATTGAGGGTAGAAATAAGCGGATCCCCCTCCTAAAATCACTTCCGCCCCGCTGGCTAGTAATTGCTCAGCAATATAAGGCTTATCGGCACGGCGACGTGTATGAGAAACCATTGCCCCGGGAGTGGCATCTTCCAACTCTGCATCCGACACAATGCCTACAGACATCTTGGTCTTGCGTTTGATCAACTCTGCAATAGTTTCCACTTTAGGATGAGAGAGATTATCGGTAGCTCTTGAAACATAAACTCCCATAGCATTGACTGCAGTCTTATGGCCTGTTGTGTAAGCACTCATGGAGTTTGCGGAGTCAGTGATCAATGAATCAGACCCAGATGTACCAATGAGGGCCATATTAGGCATATCGTCAAAAGAAAGTTTGCCTTGATATTTACCTTCAGAAATACCTTTAGATAAAACACGCGCTGCAGTTCGGTTAGCGATAGTCATACCATCACCAATAAAGAAGATTACATTCTTAACCTTTCTAGGGCCAGTAGAATAAACATCCCAGACTACCTCTAGACTGGTTTGCGGTGCCTGAACGATTAAGCTATATTTGCCAGCTTTGTTTAATTGCACATCTCGATAAATGATGGAGCTGCCTTTGCCTGCTTCATTGGCAATAAAGATTGGCTGCACTTTAACAATCTTAACAATCGGTTCAGCGTTCAGTTGAATCTTGATATCTTCTAAATTGACTGCCTGATCAAGCTCAATCTTAATGTCAAATTTTGATCCAGCTAAAATCGCGGCATTCTGAATAGGATAAAGTGCTGCAGCGCAGAGCCAGCTTGTTTGAAATAGAAAAAAACAAAGGGCAGCTAATCGAGTTAAGTTCAATGTGGTCATGGCCATCGCTAAGAAAGAGGTTAGAGAGATCGAACGTGTAATATCGCCAAACCTCATGACACTAGCGTGACAAAATATCTTGAACTTAACCACCAAGACATCACTAAGCTTATTTCAGCGTTTTCTTATTGGCTACCTTAATCTGGCCATTTTTTACTGCGCTGCAAAAAACTTCATAATCCTCTTGATTTTGTTTGGCATAGGATTTTGCAAAAGTATATAAGGCCTCATCGAGTTCTTTTGATTGACCGCAGTACCCACAAATCATTGCCGCATCACCAGAACGCGCATGCCCAAGAGCCAGTGCCCAGCCAAATAGCTTGGCGTAGTCAGGAAAATTATTAAGAGAAACGCCACCAGGACCAACTTCAATTCCCCCCTTCATATCCCGCAACTGACGAAGATAGAAGCCTTGAGTCTTTTCGATATCAAAATCCATGCCACCATAATTTAAGAAGATATCTGGTGCGCCTTGTAATAATCGTTGGCCAGCAACAACGCGGTGGCCCATATTCTTGTAAGCCGATTTTCCCAAATAGGGAGACAAAACAGACTCTTGAGCTTCCTTATATTGCAAAAACAGTGGGTCATTTGCACTATCACCAACGAAATATAGAACCATGCAGTTGGTTCCAACACTACCAACGCCAACCACTTTTCTGGCGAAATCTTGCAGAGTGTAGCGTTGAAAGAGGACCTGACGATCAGCCAGCAAGGTGCTGCCATAATTAATAAGCGCCCTATCAATGAGCTCAATTAACGATGGGCCGCTTTCGGTCTTAGAAAAATGCTCAATTAAAGGTGGCCTGTTAATTATTTTGCGATTTTTGCCCACCAAAGTCGTGAGTTTTTGAAGTACCTGAACATTGCTCTGGCCTTTTGAGTCCCTCAAAAACATGTCCAACTTTTTTTGATGCGCTTTATTAAAGTGTTTGCGGATATCCTTCTCGCCAATAAATTGCTGAGCCAATTCAAGATAGGGCATTTGGGCATATTGAGTCATCCTCTTTTGATATTCGGAGGTAATGCGATAGACCAGCTTCCTACCCAAAGGCTCGCTGCCACCAAGCGCTTTCCAAGCGACCAATGCGCTAGTAACTAGGCGCTTCATATCCCACTCCCAGCTACCAGGTAGTGTTTCATCAAAATCATTAATCCCGAAAACGAGACGGTGCTCTGCGGTACCAAATAAACCAAAGTTCGATACATGCATATCACCGCAAAGTTGAACGGTAATATTGCTTGTGGGTTGATTGGCCAAGTCCTGAGCCATGATAGCGGCACCACCCCGATAAAAAGCAAAGGGGGATTGAAGCATTCGCTCATAACGGATGGGAATCAAAGATTTAATTCGTAGCTTTGCCTGCTTTTCGAGAATCTCAATGGGGCCAACCCGATTCTTTGGCGGCGTATAGATGCCTTGGTCTATAAATCCTACCGACTTGCGCAATGCTTTGCCATCGGCCATACGCTTTTTAATACTGGGACGGGGGTCCTTAAAAGACTCGACAGAATTAAGAAGCGCAACCCGTGTGTATTTTTTATTTTTTGCTTGCGCTTGAGGTGGCTTTTTAACTATTGACATTTCCGCTCCACTGAAGATATTCCCCACATTATTGCAGGTGTTCAGCTCTCCGAATGAGCGCTTATTGGCCGAACTTAATTCGATGGTGAATACTTTGCAGCCGCTCTCTTACCTCTAGGCGGTCCAGTTTTTCAATGGGTAAATCCAATAATAGCTCGATCCGATTGCGCAAACCCATTTCTACCTGCTTAAAAGCATGCATCATAGCCTCTTCGCCAGAGTCAACTGCAGCAGGATCGGGAAAGCCCCAATGAGCCGTAGATGGGTGTCCTGGCCAATAAGGGCACTGCTCTCCTAACGCTGAATCGCAAAGGGTGATAATAAAATCCATCTTTGGGGCGCCGTCTTTGCCATACTCATCCCAACTCTTACTTCTCAGTAGCTCGATGGGGTAGCCCATATTCTTAATAAGATTAATAGCAATAGGATGCACCCTGCCAACGGGCCTTGCGCCTGCGGAATACCCAATAAACCGGCCATGACTAAGAGTAGTTGCCAGCGCTTCAGCAAGAATGGATCTGGCTGAATTTCCAGTGCAAAGAAAAAGGATGTTGTACGGGTGACTCATAAAATAGGAGAGTTAAATAATTTCGTCAAGTTTTAGGGCGTATTTTCCATCAACCAAAAATGGATTTAGCTTAGACTTCAAGTTTGACCTAGCTTGAACTGCCTGCTCTTTTATATCAAACTCTTCAATGACACGCAATGCCTCTTGCTTTCGAAATAAATTCGCTAAATTGGTCTTAAGTAAACTATCCATAATATTTGGCCTTTAAATGGAAAAAGCGAGATAACACTAGAATTCTATAAATTCAATATTTCAATATGGTTAAGGTTAAAGAAAAAAACCCAGACTATGCTGGGCTAAAATATTGTGCACCGCTCTTTATCTTGGTTAAATAGCTAACTTTAACGAATCTAATGTAAATACCTTTTATGACTGCAGCATGACAAGCTATATTTACTTTAGTTTGTCACATTATTGTCGTAAATTAAGGCCTTATGCAGGGGATTTTTATGAGTAATGCGGCTTATCCTACTTCTATTAACTTACCCCCCTACCCTTTAAATGCATTTGAACTCTCAAACTCATATTATTTTTTACCTAGAGGATTTAAATGCGCACTATAAGCAATAGCCTCCCCAGAACCGTCCTTGTATTAGCAGTCTATTGCCTCTTCATGTGCGACGCAGTTGCTGGATCCTTTAAGTTCATTGCTTTCGGGGACATGCCCTATTCACAACCGAGTGATTTCCCGCGACTTGAGCGCTTGATTGACACCATTAATGCTGATAAGCCTGCATTTAGTATTTTTTTGGGGGACACCAAGTCTGGTGAATCCCCATGCACCAACGAACATGTTCAAAGAATGACGGAATATTTTAATGCGTTTAAAACACCGTTAATTTATAGTATCGGCGACAACGAATGGACAGACTGCCATCGAGCCATGGCTGGTGCCTACAACCCCCTAGAGCGCCTATCTTATATAAGAGAAAACCAATTTTCAAATAATCAAAGTTTTGGTAAATCTAAGCTTACCTTAGTTCGACAAGCGGATGTCATGCCTAAATTCTCTAAATATGTAGAGAATGCATTGTGGGTGAAAGGTAAATTCTTATTTGTTAGCCTACATATACCAGGCTCAAACAATAATCTGGGTCGCAATCAGGAGTCAGATGAGGAATACATATTGCGCAACGAAGCAAATTTAGCCTGGATAAAAAATGCATTCGAGCTCTCAGCGGAAAAGGGCTATGCGGCTATTGTCTTTGCATTTCAGGCGGATATATTTTATTCGCCTGAGTTTGCAACTGACTCTAACAGTGGCTATAGGGACACGATTACGCAATTTCGAGTGCTCTCTGAAAAAGTATCCACACCGATTCTCTTAGTTCATGGGGATAGCCATAGACTTAAAATTGACCAACCTCTTTATGGCAGCAATAAGAAAATTATTGAAACGGTCTATAGACTTGAAGTTATGGGTGCAGACGAAATGCAAGCAGTAGAAATTGAGGTCGATGACCATGTCTCGAGCCCCTTCAGATTTCGACCCCTGCTAATTCCTGAAAATATCCTCAAACTCAATTAGTAAAAGGCCTTAAGCCCGAGCCCGTTGCTTTAACTACCCTTCACCTCACCCTTAGCGCCAATCCATTTTATCTTTTGTGACTCAAGAACCCCTACTTCCCTTCCCTATTAATGGTGTTGTATTTGCCTGGTCAATGTCGACATCCGGTGAAAACCGGGAGATACCGCTTGTAGAAATTGCACAATCCCTTGAAGATCCCGATCTCTCAATTTGGCTGCACCTCAACCTATCTAATTCCCAAGTTCAGCGCTGGCTGGAAAAAACCAACCTAGTTCCAGAGCGTGTAGTAGAAATGATTAAAGAAGGAGTTACGCGTAGCCGCCTTGAGAGGATTGAAAAGCTGGATGATTGCCTATTGATGGTGATGAATGACTTTCATCAAGAGTTTGGTGAAAAAGATGGGGATTCAAGCCTGGGAACCTTATGGGCAATTCTAACGCCACGCCTGATGATCTCCCTGCGAAATCACCCCCTGAGAACAACGGATACATTGCGATTTGACTTAAGAAATGGCCAACTAAATCCATACTCAACGATTGAATTGTTTCATGAGCTGATTGATTTGCGGGCAGAATATTTAAGAAGTTTACTAATGCGCCTATCTGAAACAATGGATGATTTAGAAGAAATCCTCCTTAAGGGCAAGGATTTGCCAGAGCATGAAAATTTAGGGCGCATCAGAATTCAATGCAGTCGACTTAGACGACAGTTCGCGCCTGAACTCATTGCTTTACATCGCCTACAAAAGCGCTTGCCTTACTGGTTTTCAGAAGATGATAAATTGCGTTTAAATGATGATTTAGATTTAATGTCATTTTTGACTCAGGAAATCTCAAATCTATACGATCGAGCCAAAATTTTGCAAGATGAGCAAGCGGCTCATGTGGCTGAATTTAATGCCCGAAATTTACAGGTATTGTCCGTAATGACCGTGATCTTTTTGCCTATGACGCTATTAACGGGAATCATGGGCATGAACATGGAGGATCTGCCTGGCTTAAAAGAATCTTTTTATATCGTTATGACATTAATGGGGGCCGCTGGTGCTGCCGTTTACGCATCCCTTAAATATAAAAAAATCATTTGAACTAAGCTTTTAAGTATGCTCACCCATCTAAAATGGGTGGGTACTTCTTACCTGGCTTGAGATACACTCCATCTCAGAATCTACAAAATCACCTTTAGGAGCATATGGAATACTGGGATCTTTATGGGGATATGGCTACCCGTCTTTTTCTGGCCCTATTAACAGGCACCATTTTGGGCTTAAACCGCTGGTTACACCACAAATCTGCCGGCATGAGGACACATTCGTTGGTGGCCATTGGATCGGCAACCTCCGTAATGTCACTGGGAAGCTTGGGTGCTATAGATCCACAGGCACTAAGCCACGTTTTACAGGGGCTGATTACTGGGTTAGGGTTTTTAGGCGCAGGGGTCATTATTCGCGAGCGAAGTACTCAGCGGATTCATGGTCTAACGACAGCGGCAAGCATCTGGTCTTGCGCCTTAATTGCAGCAGCGTTTGGAGCAGGTCAGCTTGTTTTAGGCAGTCTTGCCCTATTAGCCATAGTGGTCACTCTGATGCTTGGGGGTCCTTTAGAGCAGATAGTCAGAAAACTTACTGGTATCAAACGTACCTCGGAACTGACTACGGACCCTGAGGAATAAATCATAAATAGCAAAAAGAGGTATTTGTCATATGCTTTTGATACTATTCTCAATTATTAGAACTTTATTCGGGTCTCCATGAGCAAATACCAATATGAAGATGCTGTAAAACAGCTACAAGAATCTGGAGCAATCAGCTTGCAGGACTTTAAGAACTTACCTTATGAGGATCTCAACGAGCTTCTAGAGCAAATTAAAGTCTGGTGCTTGTATGGCAACGGCAAAACAGACAAGCTACCCAAAGAGTCCAAAAAGAAAAAGAATGATAAAAAGAAGGATAAAAAAGACTGAATCTTTTTATTCTGCAATCCGCTCTTTTGGAAAGCGCAAGGTAAAAGTGCTCCCCTTACCAGGAAAGCTTTCAATAATAAGTTGCGCTTGATGGCGATTGGCAATATGTTTCACAATTGCCAACCCCAGGCCAGTGCCCCCCGTATCTCTAGATCTACTGCGATCAACTCGATAAAACCGCTCAGTTAATCGGGGGAGATGCTCTGCGGAGATGCCAGGTCCCGTGTCAACCACTGAAAACTCCCCTTGCCCCAGTGCATTAATACTCCATTTAGCAGTAACTGAGCCTGTGTCTGGAGTGTATCGAATTGCATTATTTACGAGATTGCCAAAAGCAGACAAAATCTCCCGCTCCTCACCCATTAAATTTGATGGGACAACTGAATCAAAATAGAACTGATGCTGCCCCCGCGAGAGTGCTTCAGCATCATTTTTTAATAGGGCCATGAGGGTAGCTATTTTAATGGGCGCAAGGGGGGCCGGCAAAGTGTTAGCCTCTAAATTAGCAAGTGTTAAAAGGTCTTCAACTAAATTCTTCATGCGCTGAGACTGGGACATCATCATTTCAAAATACTGCTCTTGCTGCGCCTTATCTAAATTGATCGATTGCATTGTTTCCAGAAAGCCCATTAATACCGTAATGGGGGTTCTCATCTCGTGAGAAACGTTAGCAACGAAATCACGTCGCATGGCATCCGCTTTCTGCAAATCCGTCACATCTTGAACCAGCATCAGGTGGTGCTTATGTCCGAATGGGAAAGCCTGCAATAGTAAACTTAAATTCGAATTGGGGCCCATTCCATCCAAGAGCAAGGGCTCATCAAACTGGCGATTATTCAAATACAGGATAAATTCTGGGCGTCGAATTAAAAAATTAATTCTTTGCATTACATCCCGTTTGAAGTTCAGGCCAAAAAATCTCTCAAAAAGAGCGTTACACCATTCAATGTGATCTTCTTCATCGAGCATCACAATACCATTAGGTGAAGCTTGAAAAGCCTCTATAAAGCGATTATGTTGAAGCTCAATAGAATGAATTCGTGATTTCAAACCCTGAACTAAGCGCTGAAGGCGAAAGAAGACTTCTTCCCAGTACCCGCTAGGTAAAGGCATATTTTCTACAGCATCAGTTATCGCATATTTACGTAGACGGGCTAAATTAACATAGGAGTACGCCAATGGAAATGAAAGAAAACTAATTGCTACAACAATGGAGGGGATCGCCCCCCACATCAATTGGGAGGCATAAGCGGCAATAAAAGCCAAAAAAATGATAAAAGAAAAACGAGTAAGAGCTGATGGCATAGGGTAATCTTAGAGCATTTGGAGATATCAGAACACAAAGGCCCAAGAAATACCAAAGTTTATTAAGTTTGCGTTGGTATTTTAGTGATTCGGTAACCGCTTCCACGAACTGTTTCAATATATCGCTCGCATTTAGATAGAGCTAAAGCACCCCTAAGTCTCTTAATATGCACATCCACTGTGCGCTCCTCGATATAGACTTCATTTCCCCAAACCTTATCTAGTAAATTAGCCCTAGAGTGGACTCGTTCTGGATTGGTCATTAAAAACTGGAGTAAGCGATACTCTGTTGGGCCCAGTGAGACTGCTTGCGGCTCAATATTAGGCCAAATTGCGGTTACTCGATGTGATACGGGGTCGAGTCTAATCGGACCAACAGCAAGGGGTCCGGAATCTTCTAACGGGGTTTGACGGCGCAATAGCGCCTTCACTCGTGCCACCAACTCTTTGGGTGAAAAAGGTTTGGTGACATAGTCATCTGCACCAGAATCCAATCCAAGCACTTTATCTGATTCTTCGCTTTTGGCAGTCAACATCAAAATCGGCAAAGATCTGGTGCGATCATTGGCGCGTAGTTCTTTAGCGAATTGAACGCCCGATTTTCCAGGAAGCATCCAGTCCAAAATCAAAAGACTGGGCAGTTGATCGCGCATTAAATTAAGGGCGATATCAGTCTGAAGCGCCTTCTCAACTTCATATCCTGCATGCGTTAAGTTAATTGCAATTAATTCTGCAATTGATGGCTCATCCTCAACAATTAATATGCGGTGAGTCATGATATTTTCCGTAATGATCTTGGCTTAAGGTTTATTGGCCTCACGAACCAAATCTTCATGGGGGATGTGTCGCACGTCCGCACCTTTAGCAACATAAATAACAAACTCTGCAATATTTTTTGCATGATCACCAATCCGCTCAATTGCCTTAGCAATTGTCAGCATATCTAAGCCAGCAGTAATTGTGTGTGGATCTTCTGTCATATATGAAATCAACTTACGGACAAATCCCCTAAACTCTTCATCAATATGACGATCTTCTTGAACCACTTCTGCAGCAGCAACAGTATCTAATCGAGCAAATGCATCCAAGCTACGACGTAACAAAGAGATGGCCATTTGACCAGATAATCGAATCTCTGCAGTATTAATATTGTGGGCTCCGCCAGATTCAATTAAACGCCTTGTTCTTTTGGCAACTCGCTCAGCCTCATCTCCGGCGCGTTCGAGATTGGTAATTGCTTTAGATACAGCCATAACCAAACGCAAGTCTCTAGCTATTGGTTGACGGCGAGCAATCAATTCGGTACAAGCCAAGTCAATCTGAACTTCTAGGTCATTGACAAGCTTTTCATTTTCAATCACCACGGTACAAGCATCTACATCCATTTGTGTAAAGCCTCGCATAGCGGTAGAAATCTGAGACTCAACTAAACCACCCATTTCCAGAAGACGACTGGAGAGAGAATTTAAATCGGCGTCAAATTGTGATGAAAGGTGTTTATCTGACATTTATTCTCTCCAATTAACCGAAACGGCCGGTAATATAATCTTCTGTTTCTTTGCGCTTAGGCTTAATGAAAATTTCATCGGTTTTACCGTACTCTATCAAACTACCAAGATACATATAGGCAGTGTAATCAGAGACGCGTGCAGCCTGTTGCATATTATGCGTAACAATCGCAATAGTGTACTCATGCTTGAGCTCATTGATTAACTCCTCAATTTTTCCAGTGGAAATCGGATCCAAAGCAGAAGTAGGCTCATCAAGCAAAATAACAGAAGGCTTTACTGCAACACCGCGTGCAATACAAAGGCGTTGCTGTTGACCACCAGATAGGGATAATCCGCTATGGTTAAGCTTATCTTTTGCCTCGCTCCAAAGCGCCGCCTTATTCAATGCCCACTCAACTCGCTCATCCATCTCAGAGCGAGATAGCTTTTCGTACAAACGCACACCAAAAGCAATATTTTCATAAATCGACATTGGGAATGGAGTTGGCTTTTGAAAAACCATGCCAATCCGAGAGCGGAGTAAATTTAAATCCTCACCTGGAGAAAGAATATTGTGGCCATAAAAATTAATTTCACCTTCAGCACGTTGCCCGGGATATAAGTCATACATCCGATTTAAAGCTCTGAGTAAGGTAGATTTACCACAACCCGATGGCCCGATAAAAGCGGTAACTTTACCTTCTTCAATATCCAAATTAATATCCTTAAGGCCTTGAAAAGATCCGTAGAAAAAATTAAGATTTCGAACTTCAAGAGCGTTTTTTACCTCTTGTTTTGTCTGCGGATTGATATCTAATTCCATTGTGCCCCCATTACTATCGATCTTATTTAGGTCAAACATTGTTTTCATATTACTCATCATCCTTGAACTTTTTCCCGGAATACCAGTCGAGCCAGGATATTTAAACCCAATACGGCAATGGTAATTAATAAAGCGCCACCCCATGCAAGATCCACCCAATTATCATAAGGGCTCATGGCGAACTGAAAAATCACCACTGGTAAATTCGCCATTGGGGCGTTCATGTTGGTAGAGAAGAATTGATTGCTCAACGCAGTAAATAATAGCGGCGCAGTTTCACCGCTGACTCGCGCCAAAGATAATAAAATGCCAGTCATAATCCCGCTCTGAGCAGCCCTCAAGGTGATCTTAAATGCCACTTTCCATTTAGGAGTCCCAAGTGCATAAGCAGCCTCTCGTAAACTACCAGGAACTAAACGAATCATATTTTCTGTAGTTCGCACTACAACCGGGATTGCTATCAAAGCTAAGGCAACCGTTCCTGCCCAACCTGAGAAATGCTTCACTTGGGCCACAACTAAAGCATAAACAAACAAACCTATTACTATCGACGGTGCCGAGAGCATGATGTCAGTAACAAAGCGAGTAACACCAGCAACCCTACTACGGTCACCATATTCAGACAAGTAAATTCCAGCTAAGACACCAACTGGCGTACTAATTAAAGTACAGCTAGCAATTAACATTAGACTGCCAACAATTGCATTTGCCAACCCGCCGCCCTCAGAGCCAGGTGCTGGTGTGCTCGCAGTAAACATATTTAAATTGATTGCAGAAAAGCCTTTAATAAACAAGATAGCTAAAATCCAAATCAAAAAAATCATACCCAAAAGCATGGCACACATTGACAACGCTAAGCCAATCTTATTCGTTCGCTTACGTCTGGCAAAAACTGCTTTATTAACATTAAATACTTGGCTCATGATTTAAGCCCCTGAGCTTTCTCCATACGAATTAGCATCCATTTAGCGAGAGCCAAAACAACAAAGGTAATAAAAAATAAGGCTAAGCCTAACGCAAATAAGGATGAAAAATGCAGGCCTTCTTCGGCCTCACCAAATTGATTTGCGAGTACAGAGGCAATTGAGCTTCCCGGAGCAAACAGAGATGGAGATATTCTTCGCGCATTACCAATCACAAAAGTAACGGCCATAGTCTCACCAAGCGCCCTACCCAAGCCCAGCATAATTCCACCAATCACCCCCGTCTTAGTGTAAGGCAGGACAATTTTATGAACCACTTCCCAGGTAGTGCAACCAATACCATAGGCAGACTCTTTCAAGACTGGAGGAACAATTTCAAATACATCACGCATCACTGATGCGATAAAAGGTAAAATCATCATCGCCAAAATAAGTCCAGCACATAGCATCCCTATGCCATTTGCTGGTCCGGAAAATAAGATGCCAACCAAAGGAATCTGGCCCAACGTAGCTTGCAAAAAAGGCTCAACATAATCGCCAAAAAATGGTGCAAAAATAAATAAGCCAAACATGCCATAAATAATGGATGGTACTGCGGCCAATAATTCAATAGCAGTGCCCAAAGGTCGCTTGAGTCTCGAATGGCAAATTTCCGTCAAAAATACAGCAATTCCAAAGCTTAATGGCACTGCTATTACTAAGGCAATTAATGAGGACACTAATGTGCCATAAATAGCGATTAAACCACCAAATTTGCCCCCAATGATGTCCCACTCGTCACTAAAGAAAAAGCCTATGCCAAATTCACTCAAGGCTGGCCACGCATTAATAAAGAGGGAAATAATAATTCCCAAAAGGGCCAAAAGCACAGTAAGAGAAAAGAACTGAGTGACCCTATGGAACAAAAAATCTTGGATCCTTTGATTCCGGGCAATCTTAAGTGCCTTAGCCGAAGGTAGTCCCAATGAGTAGGATGATTCCATTTTATGTTTTAGTGATAGATTATAAAAAAAGACCCCAAAATACTCTGGGGCCGTACTCGTTTCTATCTATTGATTATTTGGCTTGAACTTGCGACCAAACATTCTTACGAATAAAATTTGTTGTGGCATCTGGCATTGGTACATAGTCCAGATCAGAAGCCATTTGTTTGCCATCTTTAAAACCATAATCGAAGAATTTCAAAACTTCAGCAGCGTTAGCTTTATTCTCTGGTTTTTTGTAGATAACAACAAATGTAGCGCCAGTAATTGGCCAGGCAGCTGCGCCAGATGCATTGGTAATATAAGTATTCATACCTGGGAATTTAGACCAGTCTGTGCCAGCAGAAGCAGCAGCAAAAGAGCTAGCTGTTGGCATGACAAATTTATCATCAGCATTTCTCATTTGTGTGTAGCTCATATTATTTTTCTTGGCATATGCATACTCAACATAACCAATTGAATTTTTCAGACGCGATACGTTAGCTGCAACGCCTTCATTCCCCTTGCCGCTTACAGTTGACGCTGCTGGCCACTTAACAGCCGCACCAAAACCTACCGCATCTTTCCAGGATTTATTCACCTTAGTCAGGTAGTTAGTAAATATAGCTGTAGTACCCGAACCATCCGCACGAGTTACTACAGTAATATCACCGGCCTGAATCTGGATGCCTGGATTTAACAATGCAATACGCTTGTCATTCCAGTTGGTAATCGTGCCCATGAAAATATCTGATAAAACATCACTAGACAACTTTAATTGGCCCGGCTTAATACCATCAATGTTTACAACAGGAACGACACCACCAATGATCGCTGGGAATTGAACCATGCCACCAGCTTCAAGATCCTCAAAACTCATTGGAGCATCAGTAGCTCCAAAATCCACTGTTTTTGCTTTAATTTGTTTAATACCACCACCAGAACCAATGGACTGATAATTCAAACTGTTGCCACTTTTTACCTTATAAGACTCAGCCCATTTGGCAAGAACAGGGTAGATAAAAGATGATCCTGCGCCAGTAATCTCGGCGGCAAATGCTCCCGAGCTAAGGGAAATACCAATAGCTGCACCAGCAACCATTGCTTTTTTAAAAAAAATTTTCATCTGATTAAATCCTTATAAGTGACAAGTTAAAGCAACATCGTAACGATACGTAGAACGTATGACAATGTTGTGACAATCTACTTTAATTAATTAATTGTTTAATATCAGTAACTTATAATTCCTAATGGGGGGTTAGGATGACGCCTGTATAACCAAAAAAGACTGGGTTTTTATGGGCTAGGCAATCGGGATCAGGCTAGCAATACTTTTCGCAGCCCTAATTGCGATTTCACTGTTGTTAGCTTCGACCATTATCCTTATTACGGGCTCAGTACCAGATTCCCGAATGAGCACCCTCCCCACTCCTTTGAGATCATTTTCCACTTTCGCAATCTGTGATTTGATTGTTTGGTCTAAGGTCCAGCTATAACCCGCCTTAAATTTTATATTCAGCAGCTCCTGCGGAAAGATCGTTACTTGAGCGAGCAGTTGCGACAAGCTTTTGTGATTCTGCTTCATCGCTGCTAGCACCTGTAGCGCCGCAATTGTGCCGTCACCAGTCGAATGCTGATCAAGACACAGTATGTGTCCAGAACCCTCCCCACCAATAATCCAGCCTTTTTTCTTAAGTAATTCCAGCACATACCGATCGCCTACGTTAGCTCGCTCAAACTCAATGCCCAAACCTTTAATAGCGTTTTCGATAGCCAAGTTAGTCATTAATGTGCCAACTACACCACCAAGCAACTCGCCGCGATCAAGTCGATCCCTGGCCAAAACATAGAGCAACTCATCGCCATTAAAAAGTCGACCTGTAGCATCCACCATTTGTAGACGATCGGCATCCCCATCTAGGGCAATGCCTAGATCAGCACCAACTTCCTTCACCTTGGCAATTAAGGCAGCAGGTGCTGTCGCACCACAACCTTCATTTATATTACGGCCATCTGGGTGAACCCCTATTGGAGTTACCTCTGCCCCAAGCTCATGAAAAACATGGGGAGCTGTGTGGTAAGCAGCGCCATTTGCGCAATCCACCACCAGCTTTAAGCCTTTTAAGTTTAAATCCGCAGGAAAGGTAGACTTGCAAAATTCAATGTAACGTCCTGCTGCATCATCCAAACGAAATGCTTTTCCTAGCTCCTCAGAACTGACACAACCCATGGGTTTTTCTAATTCAGCCTCAATGGCCAACTCAAAATCATCAGATAGCTTGTCGCCATTAGCGGAGAAAAATTTTATACCGTTATCTTGATAGGGATTATGTGAAGCTGAAATCACCAGGCCAGCAGATAATCGCAAAGTCTTAGTAAGGTACGCAACCCCAGGAGTAGGAATAGGGCCGCAGAGCATCACATCTACACCTGATGCCGCGAACCCAGCCTCTAATGCGGCCTCCAATAGATAGCCAGAAACACGTGTATCTTTTCCAATGAGAATTTTGCAACGCTCACCTGGCTTAATATTACGAACCAACACCTTGCCAGCAGCATAGCCTAGGCGAGTCATAAATTCAGGGACAATAGGAAAATGGCCTACCTCGCCACGAATACCGTCGGTACCAAAGTATTTTTTTTTCATACAATGAATTATAAAACTTGTCAGCAGTATTGAGGCTTTCCCTTGGTGAAGTCAGCTGGGAGCTCTAAATATCCATTGTTCTATGTAATATTTTGAGTTTCATTTCGTCCCAAAGGCTTTCGAACTCTTCTATTTTGTCTTCGGATAACTGCACGGACTCAAAGAGACCGCTAAAAAAGATGGTTTTCTTGGGGGCAAGAGTTTTATCAAATTCAGTCAAGCCGATGAGCTTTTCGTCTATGTCACGAGTAAGCTCGGCTGAGCACACAATTGCCTCACCATCATCCTGATCAATGACGGCAAATTCAATGAGCTGCTGGGATTTATCAAGAATTACTAAAGTTCCTCGGGCGTAGCATACCGACTCATGCTGCTGAACAATAAACGCTAGAAATTGAGACTCCTCGTCTTGCGTCATTCTTAGGTCATCAATAAAAAATAGATACTGATCACCTGCACCGTTTACCAAAGTAAATATCTTGGGAATAACACCGTGACCTAAGGCAAGATTTCGATAATAAGAAGATATTTCTACTGCAAGATTTTCAGTGAAGAGATGCATGGGAATGGTTAGGATAAATACAAAAGAAAAAGATGCACAGTATTTTTTAGTCGGCTAAATATTTTTGAAAAAAAGCCAGGGTACGATCCCAGGCGAGCTTCGCCGCCGTACAATTGTATTGCAATGGTGACAGACCACGAGTATCAGATTTGGGATTTGCGAAAGCATGTTTTGCATCATAGCGCTCAAATTGGTAGTGAACTCCAGCTAACCGAAGTTTATCTTCCAGCAGATCAACTCCGGCTATTGCGAAGAATTCATCATGCAAGGCCCAATGGGCAAGCATGGGTTTCGTAATTTTCTGTGGATCTACATATTCCAATGGAGGGTAGCCATACCAAACAACAGTCGCATCAAGCTCAGGAACATTGCCAGCCGAGAGGATTGTTAATGCACCGCCCATACAAAATCCCGTTACGGCTACTTTTACACTACCGCTCGCCTTTAAGTATTGAACGGCACCGCGTATATCTTGACTTGAGGCATCACTAAAATCTAACTCACTCATCAGATGCTCTGCTTCATTTGCTTCTAGCGCTAATTTTCCTCGATACAAGTCAGGTACTAAAGCGCGATAGCCTTCTCTTGCTAGAAGATCAGCCACTGCCTTAATCTCATCATCCAAACCCCACCACTCTTGGATAACAACCACTCCGGGCGCATTCAGGATATCGGCAGGCTCTGCCAAGTACGCGTTTACTGACTTACCGTCTGGTCTATTAAATATGATCATTTTTAAGCTCCCGTATTACTTCACTTGTTTATCCGTATAAATATATCCCACCAACCAGAATGTGAGTAAACCGCATGCCACTGCACCATACCCAACGAGGTTGTAATGCTGCATCTTGCCATCAGAACCGATCGTTATTACCATGCCGGCGACCACGGAGGCAATCCCCGATGCAAGCATTTGAACTGAACCCACCAAACTCATAAATGTACCTCTCATTCTCGCCTCTACCACCTGGCTAACTATCGCCATTGCTGGAATCATACGCCCTGAAATTAGAATAAAGAAGGTTGTGGAATTGATTAACACTATCCAGAGTGGTACATGTGGCAGATTGGTAGTTATCAGCAAAGGGACCAAGCTCACTACAGCAAGAACTTTAAACACTTTCACCTTGCCAAATTGATCCGAAAGATGGCCGATCCATCGGGAGCTCATGAGAGTTGCAATACCACCACATAAATACACCAGAGAAATATAGGAGCTATCGATACCAACATTCGTGGTGAGATAGAGCGCAATATAAGGAATGACTGAAAAACCAGTGATCATAATCAGAGCCATAAATAAAAAGGCCCGTAAGTGCTGATGAGCAAATAGGATATTCCAGATTTGTTTAAAACGACTTTCTTCGTGAATGTGCTCAAGATGCCCTGCTATTTTTGGAATATTGCGATAACCTAAATACAAAATCAGCGTAGATATTAATCCGATAAAGATAAAGGGTGCGCGCCATCCTAAGGAGGGTATGTTAGTAGCTAAGAGCAAACTCAAGGGAACACCCGCAACCGTAGAAACAGAGAAGGCTGCCATCACCGTACCTAAGGCCTTTCCTCTTCGTTCAAACGGAATAGAATCAGCCACAATCGTCTGTACCAATGAACCTAATATGCCCCCGAATGCGCCTGCAAATGCGCGAGCAATAAAAAGTGTGTGGTAATTGGGAGCAAAACTGCAGGCTAATGTTGCAATGATAAAAAATGCATACAAACTTAGCAATAGTTGCCTGCGCTCAAAACGATCAATATAGTATGTGGCGAAAATACCCGCTATTGCTGCCGCAAAAGTATAGGAAGATAGCAGGAGGCCAAATTGATGAGTATTGATATTCAGAACACGAATGAATTCTGGCCCCAAGGGCATCATAATCATGAAATCGAGGATATGAGTAAACTGGATTCCAGCCAGCGCCAGTAAAAAGAATTTCTCCCGTCTTTTTTCTTCCAAGGGGGTGAGATTTATGGCCAAAGGGAATTCTTTACTTGATATGAGGGATGTAACATTATCATCCTTGGTTGCATTGTCTGCAAAGCTAAAGAATTTACCTTTAAACCAGCACTATCGACGATTTATCCGATAAACATGATCTCTACCTTCTTTAACTTTCCCTTCCTTTTCTTGTTTAGGGATGTAATCTGGGGCACCATTTGCCTGATTTTCGTTCTATTTTTCCATGGTAGTGCCATAAACCATGTCTATATGCGTTTTGAGCGCCTAACTCGCATTAATTTAAGTCGGACTCAATACAACCGAGTTTTTTGCCACTTTTATTCAGCATTCGTGTTCATTGCCATTATTCACCTCCTCGAAATTCTATTGTGGTCGCTATGGCTTGTTGGATTTGATCTCATCAAGGATCCTTCGCTCGCGATTTTATTTGCCGGAAGCTGCTACACAACAGTGGGATTTGAATCTAATATCTTGCCAGTTGGCTGGAAAACGCTCGCCTTCTTTATTTCATTTACTGGCTTATTTTCACTGGCATGGACGACTTCCATCATGATTGGTATGACGAGCGCTTATAAAAATGCCTGGAACCAAAAATACGGCAACGACGGGCAAGACCTTTAAAATACTAGTGCGCTATCTAACGCTTGATATAGTACCCGTAAACACAACGACCCCCGCTTCTAGAGGGGTTATGTGTATCGTGAATGGATCCATCAATAACCGCTGTTAAGTGCTTGGAAACTTTTACAATTAAAATCCCCGATGGAATTTCATCTGCCCTAAGGTGCACTTGACAGCCGCCACCAATTCTCATTGTAGGCACCCACTCAAATCCATGGTCAATAATATAGTTATGAAAGACATTGCGATGATTGCCGTTTCGAGGAGATGGCCCCTTTGCATTTAATCTGCGAGCAAGTTTATCGTTCCTGTTGTCAGCATAAGTTGCGTTCGCATGCCTAAGCTCTTGGTATATCTGCAGATACGGTAATTGAGTGGCAATAGCAATCGCTCTTACGACGCAATCGCCAGCACCCCCCTTAAACCCTGCCGCCTTCCTGCCTCCATCATTAAGTTCAAAGCCTAACTCCTTACTTGACTTTCTAGAGTTCAAAAATGGATTGAGGAAGCTGAACATATTTATACTTTTAACTTAAGTGGGCTTAAATAAAAAATGGATTCATCTTTCGATGAATCCATTTTCTTTTATCACTTACTTAATGTTGGACTATGCCTGAGCCTTCTTTACTTCGAGACGCCATGCATGTAACAAGGGTTCGGTATATCCGCTTGGTTGCTCAAGGCCTTTAAAAATTAAATCACTCGCCGCCTTATACGCATAAGAATCTTTGTAATTAGGCATCATTGGTTTATACAAAGGATCGCCAGAATTTTGACTATCCACTACTTTAGCCATGCGCTGTAGAGTTTCGTTTACCTGCTCTTCAACCACAATGCCATGGAGCAGCCAGTTGGCAATATGCTGACTGGAAATGCGCAAGGTTGCGCGGTCTTCCATCAAACCTACGTTATGAATATCAGGCACCTTAGAGCAACCGACACCTTGGTCAATCCAGCGAACCACATATCCCAAGATACCCTGGCAATTATTATCTAACTCCTCAGCAATCTCCTCCTTAGACCAATTGGCTTTTTCCACTACAGGGAAAGTCAATAGATCATCAAGCAAGGCTTCAGCTTCAGCAGCAGTATCTAACTGCTCCATCTCTTTCTGAATCTTTGCAACATTAACTTGATGGTAATGGAGTGCATGCAAAGTTGCAGCTGTTGGTGATGGCACCCATGCTGTGTTGGCACCCGCCTTAGGATGAACAATTTTTTGCTCGACCATAGCCTTCATTAAATCCGGCATAGCCCACATGCCTTTACCAATTTGGGCGCGACCACGCAAACCACAATCCAAGCCTGCCAATACATTACGACGCTCATAGGCAGCCAACCACCTGCTGGTTTTCATGTCGCCTTTCCGCATCATGGGTCCAGCATGCATTGCAGTATGCATTTCATCGCCAGTGCGATCCAAAAAGCCTGTATTAATAAAGGCAACACGTGCACCAGCCGCAGCGATGGCTGCCTTAATATTGGCGCTCATGCGGCGCTCTTCGTCCATAATTCCCAATTTAACCGTATCTGCTGGCAAACCCAACAACTGCTCTACACGAGCAAATAGTTCACTTGCAAAAGCCACTTCTTCAGGGCTATGCATTTTTGGCTTAACGATGTAAACGGAGCCTTTTCGTGTATTGCCAATTGACTGAGTTGAGGGTCGATGAATATCATGCAAAGCAATAAGAACCGTAACTACAGCGTCCAAAATTCCTTCGTAAATTTCCTTACCATCACTAGTAATGATCGCTGGATTAGTCATCAAGTGACCAACATTACGAAGGAACAAGAGCGAGCGGCCGTGCAATGTAACTACACCATCTTTAGCATTTACTGCGCCGATACCCGCGGTGTATGCGCGATCAGGATTGAGGGTACGGGTAAATGTTTTGCCCCCTTTCATAACCTCTTCAACCAACGTTCCTTTGAGAATGCCTAACCAGTTCTCATATGCGAGCACCTTATCCTCACCATCAACTACGGCAACAGAATCCTCTAAATCTAAAATAGTGGAGAGTGCCGCTTCAAGGATGACATCATTTACCCCTGCAAGATCACTAGATCCAATAGTTTTACTTTTATTAATTTCAATATCAATATGAATGCCATTGTTTCGGAGCAGAATCGATGTAGGGGCGGTCGCCTCTCCTTGATAACCTACAAACTGCTTGTCATCACCCAAACTAGTAATGGTCCCATCAACCAATTTAATGGATAGCTGATTGCCATCTACGCTATAAGCTATAGCATCATGATGAGATCCTTTAGCTAAGGGTACGGATTGATCTAGGAAATTACGAGCATAAGCAACTACCTGAGCACCGCGAATAGGGTTGTAAGCGCCAGCTTTCGAGGCACCATTTTCCTCAGAGAGGACATCGGTGCCATAAAGTGCATCGTATAAAGAGCCCCACCGTGCATTCGCTGCATTTAGTGCGTAGCGTGCATTTAATACAGGAACTACTAGCTGTGGACCCGCTTGCAACGCTAACTCATCATCCACATTTTGAGTGGTTCCAAGAACTGTTCCTGGAACCTCATCTAAATAACCAATTTCTTTGAGATGCTTACGATAAGCAGCCATATTTTTAACTGGGCCTGGATTAGCTTGATGCCACTGATCAAGATCTGCTTGTAAACGATCTCGGGTAGCAAGCAGCGCTTTATTTTTAGGGCTTAAATCATTAACAATCTGATCGAAACCCTTCCAGAAATCCGCACTTTGAATGCCCGTTCCTGGCAAAACTTTGTCTTCAATGAAGCGATAAAGAGGGGTGGCTACTTGGAGGCCGTTACATGTGGTGCGTGCGGTCATAATTAAAGCCTTTAGTGCGTAGTAGTTGATAAATTAAAAAATATTTTTCATTAAGCCATGAAAGGGTGCTGAAGGAGAATTGTTTCGTCGCGCTCAGGGCCAGTTGAAACCATTGCAATAGGTTTTCCAGCTACCTCTTCAATTCTGCGTAGGAATTTCTGAGCCTCGACTGGTAACTTGTCCCATTCCTGAATGCCAAAGGTAGTTCCTTTCCAGCCCAAGAAATCCTCATAAATCGGCTCACAACGGGCTACAGCCTCTGCGCCGCGGGGTAATACATCCAAAATCTTACCGTCTAGGTGGTAACCGACGCAAAGTCGAATAGTTTCAAAGCCATCCAGAACATCTAGCTTAGTAATGCAGAGACCTGAAAGCCCATTAATCTGAATGGAGCGCTTTAACGCAGCAGCATCTAACCAACCAGTCCGTCGTGGGCGACCAGTGACAGAGCCAAACTCTTTTCCAACTTCGGCTAAGCGAACGCCAATTGGATCTTGTTTGGCTGGGTTATCAAAGTCGTAAAGTTCACTTGGAAATGGGCCTGCGCCTACCCGAGTGCAATAGGCCTTTGTAATGCCAAGGATATATTGCAATGAATCGGGACCAACTCCAGATCCTGCAGCAGCATTTCCCGCTACGCAGTTGCTTGAGGTAACGTAAGGATAGGTGCCATGATCTATATCCAACAGAGTGCCCTGCGCACCTTCAAATAATAAATTCTGGCCAGCCTGTTCTGCAGCATATAAAGCGCTTGAAACATCTACTACCATTGGCTTAATGCGCTCAGCATAGGACATAGCTTCATCCAAGGTCTTTTGAAAATCTACTGGCTCTGCGCCATAGTAATTAGTGAGCATGAAATTGTGGTATTCCAAATTCTCACGCAGTTGAGTGGCAAATTTATCTGGGTAAAATAAATCTTGAACACGCAAAGCGCGACGTGCCACTTTATCCTCATATGCTGGGCCAATGCCACGACCAGTTGTCCCAATTTTAGCTTCGCCACGTTTCTTCTCACGGGCATGATCAATCGCCACGTGATATGGAAGAATTAATGTCGTTGCTTCAGAAATTTTCAGTCGGGACTGAACATCTAGACCTGCCGCCTCTAATTCGCCAATCTCTTTAAAGAGCGCCTCTGGTGACAGCACAACTCCATTACCAATATAGCAAATCACTTCCTTATGCATGATTCCGGAGGGTATTAGGCGCAGAATAGTTTTCTTATTGCCAATAATTAAAGTATGGCCAGCATTATGTCCGCCCTGAAAGCGCACTACGGCTTGCGCATGATCGGTCAACCAATCAACAACTTTTCCCTTACCCTCATCACCCCATTGAGTGCCAATCACAACGACGTTACGACCACGGGCTTGTTGCTTTAAAGACATAATAAAATCCAAAAATAAAAAGACAAAATAGGTTTAATAAACGATTGAACTACTTAATTAACAAGTAGTCTTTTAATTACTTCCCACGAATGGTTTTGCTTAAGCAATTCGCGATCGCATTGATATTCAGCACTCTCTGCAGCATCGCCAGGCATAACCTGAATAACTACCTCGCCAGAACTACGAAGATCTAAAATAAGTTTAGCTAGCTCAACATCATCAATCCATGGGGCAACGATTGCAGACTTACGAGCACTTAAGGGCGATAAATTTGCCAGCGTCAGTAAATCCAATGAAAAACCTGTAGCAGGACGCGACCTACCAAATGCTTGACCAACATGATCATATCGACCGCCCCGTGCAATCGGTTGGGGCAAATTATCTACATAAGCGGAAAACATCACGCCGCTATGGTACTGATAGCCACGCAGATCTGCTAAATCAACACTAAGCTCCAATCCTGCTGATAGCGAAGATGCTGCACCAACCAATTGATCCAATTGAGCAAAAGCGGCATCAATCAGCACATGCTTAGGTAATATCTTTTTTGCATGTGCTAATACATCGGCACAGGGGCCGTTTAACTCAGTTAAGGCCATCAATGCCACGGCTGCTTTTGTCGGCAAGCATTGAGTCCAGGCAGACAAACGAGGGCGATCCTTGCTTTGCAAAAGACCATATAAAGTTTCTATATCAGTCTTTCCAATATCTTGCCCATCTAAGATGCCCGCTAATACTCCAGCATGCGAAAGATCCAAGTACACTCGATTTAGATCAGCCAGACCCAGAGTCTGGAGTAATAGCGAAATTGCCTCAAAATCCGCTTCCCAAGTAGCGCACCCATAAATTTCAGCACCTAACTGCAACTCTTCTCTTGCAGCACTTCCTACTGGTGTTCGGGCATGCGCAATAGAACCGGCGTAACAAAGACGAGTAATACCCACGCGATTTAGTAAATGCGCATCAATTCGTGCAACTTGTGGAGTCATATCAGCGCGCAAACCTAAAGTCCGACCAGATAATTGGTCTACCAATTTAAACGTTTGCAGGTTTAGATCAGACCCAGTACCAGTTAATAAGGAATCCAAAAACTCCAAAATAGGGGGTGCTACTAATTCATAGCCATAAGATTGGTATAAATCTAGGATAGCGCGACGCAGAGCCTCAACTTTACGAGCCTCTGCCGGCAGTACATCAGCCATATCTTCAGGAAGTAACCAACGATTCATGATTTGATTTATTCACTTTCGATTATTTTTTATGCAAGAACTTAAAGAACTCGCCATTTGGCTCTACCACCATGATGTCTCTCTTATCCTTGAAAGAGCTGCGATAAGCCTCAAGACTTTGATAGAACTGAGCAAACTGAGGGTCCCTCCCAAATGCTTCGGCATATAAAGCGGTTGCCTTAGCGTCTCCAGCCCCCTTGATTTTTTGCGCATCGCGATAAGCTTCAGCCAAAATCGTATCCCGCTGACGCTCCGCATTGGCCCGAATCTTATCTGACTCAGCCGCACCAGTGGAGCGAAGTTCATTCGCAACTCGTTTGCGTTCCGCCTCCATACGGCGGTAAACCGAATCACTAATCTCAGCCAATAAATCTACACGCTTTAGACGGACATCCACAATTTCAACGCCAATTTCTGAGGCATCATCAGCAACTTTTTTCCGAATACCTTGCATCACTTGTTCGCGCTGATCAGAAATCAACTCCCGAACAGTGCGCTTGGTAAACTCCTCATTTAATGCGGACCGAACTAGCTGGGTTAAACGATCTTGAGCTAAGCGCTCGTCACCCTTAAAACTAATAAAGAATTTACGTGGATCAACAATGCGCCACTTGACATACGAATCCACCAGTAAATTCTTTTTCTCAGCAGTAATAAAGCGCTCTGCTTCTGGATTGTCAATAGTCAAAATACGACGATCAAAAAAGCGGACGCTTTCAAATGGTGCGGGATATTTAATTTGTATGCCAGGGCGATCAATTACTCTGACGATTTGCCCAAAGGAGAAAACAACTGCGTAATTCCGCTGGTCCACAATAAAAACACTGGAGGACAACACAAATACCGCAGCAATAAAAGCAATCAGGCCGGCTATTAGGCGATTAAAGTTCATTATCTAGACTCCCGATCGCGACTACGAAGACCATCACGTTTGTCGCCCGCGTTCACACTGGCAGGCGGAGTATTGCTAGACGGTACCGCTGGAATTCCCGTTGAGCCACCCACGGTAACCGAACCTGTTGGTGTATTTTGATTAGCTTGGCTACCTTGGCCTGTTTGACTATTTTGACCTGGCGTTGATTGGGCACTTTCAGCGCTAACTTGTGAAACAAGTTTATCAAGTGGCAGATATAGGAGGCTATTGTTTTTTGTTGTATCTACCAACACCTTGGTTACGTTGTTATACATTTCGCGCATGGTGTCGATATACATGCGATCGCGCGTAACGCCAGGTGCCTTTGCATACTCGACCAGCACTTGCTTAAAGCGAGCTGCATCGCCGTCTGCAGTAGCGACTACTCTTGCCTTATACCCTTCAGCCTCCTGAATCAGGCGGGCAGCAGTTCCTTTAGCACGCGGGATGATGTCATTGGCATAGGCTTCGCCTTCGCTCTTTAAGCGCTCCCGATCCTGCCCAGCTTTAACTGCATCATCGAATGCAGCTTGAACCTGTTCTGGGGGTTGGACATTTTGTACCGTTACGCTGGTAATAAAGATGCCAGTTTTGTAACTATCTAAGATCTTCTGAATTGAGCTTGCCAAATCAATAGCTATTTTTTCACGGCCCTCATACAAAACATTATCCATCGTGCTTCTTGCAACAATTTCACGGACAGCTGTTTCAGCTGCCTGCACTACTGCCTCATCAGGATCGCGGTTGTTAAACAAATAATCGATGGGATCTTTTAAGCGGTACTGAACAGCGAAACGGACATCGATGATATTTTCATCTTCAGTGAGCATTGAAGAGTCTTTTTGATTAGTTGCCTTAATTAATACCGGGCGGCCTATCTCTACCGAACGCACTCCCGATAAATTGACTGTCTCTTCAGATTGAATTGGCCAAGGCATACGCCAGTTAATCCCTGGCTTAGCAGTGTTAGCGTACTTACCAAAGGTGGAAATAACTCCTGCTTGGCCCTCTTGAATAATGAAGAAGCCACTACAAAGCCAAATGAGAAATACACTACTACCGGCCAATAAGATGCTAACTTTTGAACTAAATGGATTACTGAATTGAAAGTTAGGGGGAATAGCTCCACCACCACTATTATTGCCGCCATTGCCACGTTCAGAGGGCGGAAGGATGTCGGTATTATTGGGTTTATTAGCGGGCTTACTGGTATTTGCACCTGGTTTCTTTGGCCCCCCAAAAAAACTACTGAGACGGTCATTGAATTCACGCCATAAATCATCTAGGTCAGGCGGGCCGTCGGGCTTGTTTGATGGTGAATTTTTGGGCTGAGTCTGAACAGGCTTATCGGTCAGATCAGAATCTACTTTTGGAGCCTGATCCTTTCCCTGCCCGTCATTAGCATCTTTGGGTCCATTGCCTGAATCATTGACAGAAAACAGGTCGAGAAATTTACGCGTCATTAGCTAAGTATTTTCTGTTGGGGATCGGGTTAAATTCAGAAGACTCTGGTCGCTCAGGTAAAGGGGCTAAAAACTCGTCCGAGGCCATCTGCTTCTTGGCACGGTTGTGTTCGACTCTCATTCTATCAGTCATTTGAGAGCATTCTGCGAGGGCCAAACGAAGTAGATCAAGTCCTTGACCCGTTTTGGCTGATAAGAAAACCTGGCTCGGAATGCCCTCAGAATCACGCTCAAGGGAAGCGCCCCTTGTAAACGTCTGGGGCATCTGGTCAATCTTGTTCATTACCTCGATACGAGGAATGTCATTCGCCCCAATTTCGCGTAAAACAGCCTCTACTTCAGCTTTTTGCTCACGAGAAACCGGACTACAAGCATCAATCACATGCAATATAAGGTCGGCATGAATGGTTTCATCTAATGTTGCTCTAAATGCCTCAACCAACTGATGAGGCAATTCTCGAATAAATCCCACGGTATCGGAAACTACAATTGAACCCACCTCCTCCAAATGGACCCTTCTAGAAGTGGTATCTAAGGTGGCAAATAGCTGATCAGCCGCATAGGCCCCAGCCTTCGTTAGGGCATTAAATAAAGTAGATTTACCTGCATTTGTGTAACCCACTAAAGATACAGAAAATACATCCTTACGACTGCGTGCTCTTCTTTGGGTTCTTTGCTGGCGCTGGAGCTTTTCCAACTCATTTTCCAGTCTCTTGGCTTTAGTCGCCAAAATTCTTCGATCTAGCTCCATCTGGGTTTCGCCAGGACCACCGCGCAAGCCAATACCCCCTTTTTGGCGCTCCAAATGACTCCAGGCACGCACTAGCCTAGACATTTGGTAGCGCACTTGGGCTAACTGCACCTGGGTTTTACCAATATGACTTTGGGCTCTTTGACTAAAGATATCCAAAATTAAGCCGGTCCGATCCATGACATGAAAACCAATCTGGCGCTCTAAGTTCCTTTGTTGAGTTGGAGAAAGTGAGTGGTTGAAGATGGCTAGTTCAGCCCCCTGGTCCTCCATCACTTTTTTGAGTTCATTGGCCTTGCCTGAGCCTATGTATAAAGCTGGATCGGTTCTGCCTTTACGTGCAATCACACTGGCTGCCGGTATAGAGCCAGCACTGTCAGCCAAGAGGCTCAGTTCGGCCATGCTATCTGCAAAATCCTCGCGCCCCGTGTCTACTCCAACGAGAACTGCACGGGGTGCATCTACTCCTGTTTTAAACAGAGTCGGCTTCTTCGGTGCGGAATTCGATAGCACGAGCAGGAACGATGGTGGAAATTGCGTGTTTATAAACCATCTGGGTTACGGTGTTACGCAGAAGAACAACATATTGATCAAAGGATTCAATATTGCCCTGAAGCTTAATCCCGTTAACGAGATACACAGAGACAGGGACATGTTCTTTGCGCAAGGCATTAAGAAAGGGGTCCTGTAACAATTGGATTTTGCTGTTATTCATACTGCTCCTTTTTCATTTTTTAGCTAGGGAGTCTTGCTTTTTTAATTAATAACTACATTTACTGCACGCTAATCTTATAGTGGGCTACATTTCGAAAAATCAACCCCATTTAATTTATACGCAACTTAAACTCTACGCTGATTTACTACTTTTTACCCTTTTTACCCTTATCGGCATCTACATAAGGGTTCTTGGCAGTATTCATCTGAATGCGCATTGGAGTACCGCGCAACTTAAATACCTCTCTAAAACGACCTTCCAAATATCGCTTGTAGCTATCAGTCACGCCACTTAAAGCAGTTCCATGAATAACTACAATCGGAGGATTCATACCTCCTTGGTGTGCGTAACGTAGTTTTGGACGACCCATGCCTACACGCTTAGGCTGCTGATGCTCTATAGCCTCTTCTAGGATGCGAGTTAATTTAGGTGTTGGCAACTTAGCCATTGCTGCCGCATAGGCCGCATCCACATCTTGAAAAAGCTCCTTTAAACCCGTACCTTTTTTTGCAGATATAGGATGAACATTGGCAAAGTCTAAGAAGCGCAATTTTTGGGCAATTTCTAAACGTGCTCGTTCTTTTACATATGAATCAATGCCGTCCCACTTATTGACCGCAACCACTAAGGCGCGCCCTGCTTCTACAATAAATCCTGCGATATGGGCATCTTGCTCTGAAATATCCTGCTGCGCATCGAGCATCAAAATAACCACGTTGCAATCTGCAATCGCTTGCAAGGTTTTTACAACCGAGAATTTTTCAATTGCCTCAAAGACCTTGCCACGACGGCGCAGACCTGCGGTATCCACCAAAATATAAGGTTTCCCATTACGCTCAAATGGAACTTCAATCGCATCTCGAGTGGTTCCAGGAAGATCAAAGGCAATGACGCGCTCTTCGCCAATCAACTTATTGATTAAGGTTGATTTACCAACGTTTGGACGCCCGACTACCGCGATTTTCATAGGGCGATTAGGATCGTTATCGTGATCTTCTGGCTCTGGCTCTGCAATTCCCAATGAATCAAGTGCGTCATCAATTAAGCCGCGCACACCATCACCGTGAGCGGATGAGATAGGAAATGGCTCACCCAACCCCAACTCATGGAAATCTGCCGTAACTATGCCAGCCTGCATTCCTTCTGTTTTATTAACCGCCAAAATAACAGGACGACCAGTCTTGCGTAAAAAATCTGCAATCACCCGATCCTGTGGCGCCATACCTAAACGGCCATCTACCAAGAAGATGATGATGTCAGATTCAGCAACGGCTTGTTTAGTTTGCTTAGCCATCTCAGCTACGATGCCAGTCTTGGCCACCGGCTCAAAACCACCGGTATCAACGCAAATAAATGGGCGCTCTCCTATGCGGCCTTTTCCGTAGTGACGATCTCGCGTTAAGCCTGAGAAGTCAGCCACCAACGCATCACGCGAACGCGTTAGCCGATTAAAAAGTGTGGACTTCCCAACATTAGGACGACCAACGATAGTAATAACTGGATTCATTTTGGACTGTACGCCGCTAGTTTTCCACCTTGAGATTGAATCAAGATGAGGCCGCCAACTGCAATTGGTGCGGCGGTGATTGGACTACTGTCATGGCGAATGCGTGCAAGCATTTCACCATTTGCTTGTGAGATTGCATGAACATAACCTTGCGCATCCCCTACTAACAATACCTTACCCACTGCCAAGGGTTCGCCAACATCCCTGTAGGTTAGCTGAGTGTTTTCCCAGATTTGGCTCCCATCCTTAGTTGCAAAAGCAGTGACATAAGACCTCTCATTTGAAGAGAACACCATGTCTGAACTTTGTGCTGTACCGGTATAGCTTGAGTAGTCTTTGAACCAGATTAAATTACCTGTTCGCGCTTGTCCGCAGCCCACTCGGCCTTGATAAGAAACAGCGCAAATAACGTCCCCTTCGAGGCTAGGCTTAGCAGTGACATCATTTAAGCGTTCAATTTCAGAGAAGCCCTTAGGAAATGAAATGGGGCTTTCCCAAACGAGACCACCGTTAGCAATTGAAATCATTCCAAAACGCCCACCAGCAAAGCCCGTCACAATCACTTCATTGTTAATGGCGAGCATGCCATATCCAACTCTCAAGGAGAGCGCAGATTGTTGGCGCTGATAGGTCCATTTGCGAGCTCCAGTCAACGCATCTAAACCAATAAAACGGTTATCCAATGCACGAATAATCACAACCCCACCAGCCACTACCGGCTCCGTTAATACCTCGCTACCAACACTGACATTCCATAGCGCTTTACCGCTATCGTCATAGGCATACACAGTGCCCCTAGTTGTAACAACAGCCGTCACGCGACCATCAGAACCCGGACCAATCGACAGGCGATCTGGTGCAGAAACTTCCCAGACTTTTTTTCCGGTTAGTAAATCAATTTTCACTAAGTTGCCGCGATTTGAGGCTGCATAGACTCCATCACCTGCAACGGCAGGGTGAAAATTAAAGGATTCAGAAGATCCCACACTGACTGACCATACGGGAGCTAAATCAAATTGATTGGAAACAGGCACCAGTTCAGCTGGCTTACGAACCCGAGAGCCTCCAGAACATGCTGCAAGAGTCAACACAAGGGCGCCAACCACTAGCGTAGTGGTGACACGCTTTGCTATTTGTTTGAATTCAAGCATCACTGAGCAACTCCCCCAACAGCATCCAACTTCACCTTCAATAATCGACGAGCCTCCTCAGGTAATTCTTTCGTTTGGTTTAACTGCTTCCAAGCAGCTTCATAACTTGTGCGCGCCTCAGAGGTTTTCTTTTGCGCCAAATACCAATCCCCACGACGCTCCAACCAAAGGGCCTCAAAACCACTAACTGGCTTTTCTTTGAGAATGTTGTCAGCTTCCGCAAAATCCTTTTCTTCGCCCTGCTCAATTAATTGCGAAACTAAACGTAATTTAGCTAAAGCTAAATAGCCATCATTTGACGCATTTTTAGCGGCCCAACGTACATAACCCATTGCTTTTGATGCATCACCTGCATCGGATGCAATCTTAGCCGCGACCAAACTGGACATAGCAGCGTAGGGTGTTCGAGAAAATTGTTTTTGTAAATCATCGGCAGCGAGCAAGGTTTGGTCTTTGTCACCCTTGCTGATTGCGCCAAGCATCGTTTCATACAATTGCGAGGCTGCGGTAGCCTGACTATTGCGCCACCATTGGTATCCGCTGTAGGCTGCATAAGCAAATAAGGCAACAGTTACAAGCCCAGTAATCAGATTGCGATACTTTTGCCAAAATGCTTTGAATTGGTCTAACTGTTCTTGTTCTTCTAGGTCTAAAGGCATGTCAATCCAAACTAATAAATGCAGTATTTAAATAACGATTATGGTGATTCTATTCTGTGGCGCCTACTATGGCATCAATTACTGCTTCTACAACACCATCAAAGGGTATTGCCCGCTGCAGGCCACTGCCGCGCAGGTCTTTTAGCTGCGCCTCGTTCTTAATCAGCTCATCCGGACCAATAATGATGGCATAGTTAGCCCCACTACTGTCTGCCTTCTTCATTTGGGACTTAAAGCTCGCAAATTGGCCATCTGGAGGGCAAAACAAAATAACATCGATACCCGCGCTACGCAACCGCTCTGCAATGATCATGGCCCAGGACAAAGTTTCACCACCTTGGTGCAATACAAAAGCATCACATTGAGCCTGTGGCTCTGGCGAAGATCCAGAAACAGCCATTAACTCCAAGACGCGCTCCATACCCATTGCCCAACCACAGGCTGGCGCCGCCTTACCACCCATACGCTCAATCAAGGGATCATAACGACCACCACCAGCAATCGTACCTTGCGCCCCCAATTTATCGGTAATCCACTCAAATACCGTCAGATTGTAGTAATCAAGTCCACGCACTAGTCGTGGATTAATTTTGCAGGGAATATTGTTGGCTTTCAGCAAGGCCTGTACTGCCTCAAAGTGTTTGAGTGACTGGTCACCCAAAAAATCCAATAATTTTGGCGCTGCCTCAATTAAATCTTGCATTACTGGATTTTTAGAATCCAAAATTCGCAATGGATTACTGAGCAAACGGCGCTGTGAATCCTCGTCTAGGTTAGCTGCATTCTGCTCGAAATAGGCAACCAAAGCAGTACGATGCAGTGCACGTTCATTTGCCTGGCCCAGAGAATTAATTTCCAAACGTACGCCTATGAGTCCTAACTCATCCCAAAGACGCTGACCCATCAAGATGATTTCAGCATCAATATCGGGTCCAGCAAAACCTAAAGCCTCAACTCCAAACTGATGGAACTGACGATAGCGACCACGTTGTGGGCGCTCATGCCGGAACATGGGGCCGGTATACCAAAGGCGCTTTGGCCCTTCGTACAATAAATTATTTTCTATAACAGATCGCACCAAAGCAGCCGTGCCCTCAGGCCGCAAAGTAAGTTGCTCACCATTTAAGCGGTCCTCAAAGGAATACATTTCTTTTTCAACGATATCAGTTACCTCACCAATACCCCGCTGAAATACCGCCGTAGCTTCGACAATTGGTGTTCTTAAAAACTCATAGCCATAAGCGCGAGTCAGATCACGCAGGACATGCTCAAGATGAGCCCATTGCCTAGCATCTGCAGGTAAAAGATCATTCATACCACGTACGCCATTAATCTTCAGAACTTTTAGCGCCGGTACTTTTTGATCAGCTTTTGCTTCAGTGTTTTTGTCCGTCATTTTTTTATGTATTTTTATTAGGCTTTTGGTGCGTAATTCTGATTAACGTAATCATCAACAATCACCTGAAAATCTTCGGCAATCTTTTCGCCGCGTAATGTCTTGACTTTAATGCCATCAACAAAGACTGGTGCCGCAGGAGTCTCGCCGGTGCCGGGCAACGAGATACCAATATTGGCATGCTTACTCTCGCCGGGACCATTGACAATACAACCCATCACAGCGACATTCATGTTTTCCACGCCAGGATGAGTTTTCTTCCATATTGGCATTTGCTGACGAAGGTATGACTGAATATTGGCGGCAAGCTCCTGAAACGTAGTGCTCGTCGTTCTGCCGCAACCAGGGCAAGCAATCACCATTGGCGTGAAATGGCGCAAGCCCATGGTTTGCAAAATCTCTTGCGCTACGATCACCTCATTCTCACGCGGTGCGCCAGGATCAGGAGTTAAGGATACTCGAATAGTGTCTCCAATACCCTCTTGTAGCAAGATACTCATTGCAGCAGTTGAGGAGACAATCCCCTTGCTACCCATACCCGCTTCTGTTAAGCCTAAATGAAGTGGATAGTCAGAACGACCTGATAGATCTCGATACACGGCCACTAAATCTTGCACCTTGCTAACTTTGCAAGATAGAATAATTTGATTGGGGTTCATACCAAATTCAACTGCTTTTTCTGCTGACTGCAGAGCCGACTGAATTAAAGCTTCAATCATCACTTCTTGCGCTGTTTTTGGCATCGCTAAAGCAGCATTGCCATCCATGATGCTTGCTAAGAGATCTTGATCTAAACTGCCCCAGTTCACACCAATCCTAATGGGCTTGTCATACTTACAAGCCGCATCAATCATCTGGGCAAATTGAGGATCGCGTTTTGCGCCTTTCCCTACGTTACCAGGATTAATGCGGTACTTAGATAAGGCGCGGGCGCACTCTGGGTAGTCATTTAATAAGGTGTGGCCGTTGTAATGAAAATCGCCAATTAGCGGCACCAAAATATCCATCCTATCCAACTGCTCACGGATGTAAGGAACTGCAGCGGCAGCGGCCGGAGTATCGACAGTAATGCGTACCATCTCCGAACCTGCGCGAGCCAATTCTTTCACCTGAATCGCAGTAGCCATAACATCCGCGGTATCGGTATTGGTCATCGATTGAATGCGAACAGGGGCATCACCACCTACAGTAATCACATTACTTTTCCAAGCGACAGTCGCTTGGCGGGTTGCACGCTTAAGTGCGGGACCCAGCGGTAGCTTTAATAAATTAGATGATGAATGGCTCATATGCACTCAATCATCAAAATTGGAATCTAATTTCTTCAGCCACTCAACTGGCTGAGCTTCTGGCTGAATAATTTCAGTGTCGTGCATAGCCCGTTCACGCACCCGAGTACGATCAATGACATCACCAGCCAATTGACCGCAGGCAGCAGCAATATCATCGCCACGGGTTTTTCGTACGGTAGCTACCATGCCCGCATTCAATAAAATATGAGCAAAGGCTTGAATACGTTGCGGGGGTGAGCGCTTTAACCCAGAATCAGGGAAGGGATTAAACGGGATTAGATTCACCTTGCATTTAATGCCATTGAGTAAGCGTATCAATTCTTTTGCCTGTGCATCGGAATCATTAACGCCATCAAGCATGCAGTATTCAAAGGTTAAAAAATCCCTTGGGGCAAATGGCAAATACCGTTCACATGCAGCAAGCAGTTCTTTTAGGGGGTATTTTTGATTGAGTGGCACCAACTGATCACGCAATGCGTCGTTAGGCGCATGCAATGAAACCGCTAGAGCCACTGGGCAATCTTGCGCTAAACGATCAATCATCGGCACAACGCCCGATGTAGAAACAGTCACGCGCCGACGTGATAAACCATACGCCCTATCATCAAGCATCAAACGCAATGCAGTGACGACATTATCGTAATTGAGCAGGGGCTCACCCATACCCATTAACACCACATTGGAAATCACGCGACCAGTATGTTCCCAGCCAGGCGTTGGATATTGTTCGACTCGACGGACGGCAAGAGGGTCATTACGTAATAAATGTTCTGCAAACCACAATTGGCCGATAATTTCACCAGCCGTCAGATTGCGTGAAAAACCTTGGCGACCAGTGGAACAAAAGCGGCAATTGACAGCACAACCCGCTTGCGATGAAATACATAAGGTGCCGCGATCATCCTCGGGAATGTAGACCGCCTCCACTGCATTGCCCGCTCCAACATCTAGCAACCATTTCCGAGTGCCATCGTTAGCGCATTGATCATTGATAACAGGGAGAGAAACAACTTCCGCCTTTTCAAGCAAGATTGCGCGAAAACTTTTTGCTAAATCACTCATGTCATTGATATTGGATACACCGCGTTGGTGGATCCACTGCAAGAGTTGCTTTGCCCTAAAAGGCTTTTCGTTCAACCCCGCGACATACGCCGCCATTTGGTCGGCATCAAAATCTAAGAGATTTACGCGCGGGGAGGTCAATGCGCCTACTTATGTTTTAAATAGTTTAAAAAAATTAACGGCTGTAAACATTGATGCCAGGGAAGAAAAATGCAACTTCCGCAGCAGCTGTTTCAGGAGCATCTGAGCCATGAACCGCATTGGCATCAATGCTATCAGCGAAGTCAGCGCGAATCGTGCCTGCATCCGCTTTCTTAGGATCAGTAGCACCCATCAAGTCACGGTTCTTAGCGATAGCGCCTTCACCTTGCAGTACTTGAATCATTACAGGACCAGAAATCATGAAGCTTACTAAATCTTTGAAGAAAGGGCGGGCAGCATGCACTGCATAAAACTGCTCTGCTTCCAACTGGGAAAGGTGAGCCATTCTGGATGCAATAATTTTCAAACCGGCGGATTCAAAGCGGTCATAAATCTTGCCGACAACATTTTTCGCCACAGCATCAGGTTTAATAATAGAAAGGGTGCGTTCAATAGCCATGCAAAACTCCAGTAGTAATTTCAAAAGTACGAGTTGAAATGGCAAGGATGAGACTCCAGAAAAGCATCTTCCTAAATTCCCAAGGCACGCCATGCAATCAACGACCCCCGAATTATACATTGCCTGACCGTATTTACCCTAAGCGAAGTAGGGCTAAGCTATTGAATTTACAAGGCATAACCCTAAAGGTTTCAGTCTTTTTAACTGAGCACTTGAAATTTACCTATTTTGTCTATACTTAGTGTTAACAGCTCTTTGTGAGCTCTTGTATTAAACATTGAAAAGGAGTCATTATGAGCGATCTCAACTCTTACGGCTTTGGGCAATCGGGCTCGATTAGCACCATCGAGGTACGCAACCGCGTATTACGCAATACCTATGCTTTATTAGCACTTTCCATGATCCCTACTGTCATTGGCGCTTGGTTGGGTGTTGCTATGGGTCTTAACCTCTTCGCAGGCAGCCCTTTTATTGGTTTTATTGTATTTATGGCGGTAGCTTTTGGTTTCTTTTGGGCCATTGAAAAGAATAAGGATAGTGGCATAGGCGTACTTTTGCTTCTCGGCTTCACTTTCTTTATGGGAATCATAATGTCCCGTCTAGTGGGCTACACCCTCAATAGCTACAGCAATGGTGCATCACTGATCATGCTGTCCTTTGGTGGTACCGCAGCTATTTTTGCGGTAATGGCAACAATAGCGACTGTCAGCAAGAGTGATTTTGCCGGCATGGGTAAGTGGTTGATGGTTGGTGTTTTGCTTCTGATTGTGGCTTCTGTCGCCAACATCTGGATGCAGTTGCCCGCTCTGATGCTAACTGTGATGGTTTTGGCTATCGCTATCTTCTCAGCCTTTATCTTGGTTGATGTGCAACGCGTCATTAATGGCGGTGAAACCAACTACATCATGGCCACTTTATCCATTTACTTGGATGTATATAACGTATTCACTAACCTCCTTGCATTACTTGGCATCGTTGGTGGCAATCGGGATTAAATAGCAGGAAAAACCGCCCCAGGCTTAGTGGCATGCATCATCCAAAAAGCGCCTTAGATTAATGAACTGACCCCTAAAAGTTGGACAGTTTAACTAGGTTAGCACGAGGGATTGAGTTCGGTAATTTACCGGGCTTAATCCCTTTAGTTTTTGTTTGATTCGATCATGGTTGTAGTAGTGGATGTATTCCTTTAGCTCTGTTTTAAATGATTGAACATCATCAAACTTCTTTTGGTAGAAGAACTCTGTTTTCATAATCCCAAACCAGTTCTCCATGACAGCGTTATCTAAACAATTGCCTTTTCTAGACATGCTTTGAGTAATACCCTGCTTGTGCAGGGCTTGTTGATAAAACCCCATTCGGTATTGCCAACCCTGATCTGAGTGCAGCATGGGTTTATCCGTCTGTTTGAGCTGCTTAAAGGCTTTAGTGAGCATGGCACTCACCATGCTGATCTGCGGACGGTCCGCAATCTCGTAGGAGATGATCTCTTGGTTAAACAGATCTAAGATCGGTGATAAATAAACTCGCTCGCCCTTGATATTGAACTCGGTGACATCGGTCACCCACTTCTGATTGGGTGCTTTGGCCATAAAGTTGCGCCCTAACAAGTTGGGGGCGGCTTTACCCACAGACCCCCTATAGGACTGGTATCGCTTAGGGCGAACGGTGGACTTTAGGCCAAGGTGTCCCATGAGCTTTTGCACTGTCTTGTGGTTTAAGTATTGATGTTGATTGCGTAGCTCTAACTGCACCCGCCGATACCCATAACGACCCCGATGGGCATTAAAAATCTGGGCAATCTGCTCTTTAGCATCTTGATAAGGGTCGGCTTTACTACTAGCTTCTCGCCAGTAGTAATACACGCTCTTAGGCATTTGGGCTGCCAGCAAAATGACTTGCAATGGATGGTGCCGCCTTAACTCAGTAATTACTTGGACTTGTTCTTGCTTGCCAAGTGCTTTTGCTGGGCTAAGGCTTCTAGCTTTTTTAGATAAGCGTTCTCGACTTCCAAATACTGCGCTTTGCGCAGTAACTCTTCATGCGTCAGTGAGGTTAAGGGCTTGGCAAGCAAGGCCTTAATATCGCTAGGTTTTGACATGGGTGGCCGTCCCTTGGGTTTGGGTTCTAGGGCTGTAATACCACCTTCATTGTAGAGGCGTTGCCATTGACCAATCGTACTGGGTGCTGGGATATTAAAGTGGGATGCCGCTTGATTGATCGAGAGCTGGTGTTGCTCCATATGCTGCAAGACGGATAGCTTGAAGGTGCCTGTGTACTGGACGTAACTCTTATTGAGACTCTGTTGGCCGTGGGCCTTAAAAGCATGAACCCATTTGCGAACATAGGCGTATTTAACGCCATACCGATCTGCGACAGTTTTAAAACCACCCCTGCCAGATAAATAATGGTGAATAACTGCTAGCTTGAACTCTTTGCTGTATTTGGACATAAAAACTGCACCTTAGAAGGTTGGACGGATGTCCAACTTTTGGGGTGCAGTTCATTAACTAAGGCGCTTTTTTATTAACCCCTCATCATCAGACTGAGAAAAAATCTCAGAAAAGAGATTGCTCAGAAACAAACATATCCACTGCAAATGCAAGAGCACAAAGAATCATCATGATCGAAACAGCGTCTGCGGTTCTCATATTGAACTCCTAAGCTAGAGTGAAAAAATATAAGGCCTGTAATACGCCCTACAACTTCAATCTACTCTTCTAGAAGAGTTTGCTTTAGAACTTTTGCACCGCAATAAACTTTAATGCACCAATTTAATGCGTATTTAATCTAATGATGAAGTATTGCGGGGTGTTCGAAGACCGCTATCGATTCAACATGGGAGGTATGTGGAAACATATTAACAATTCCAGCGCTTTTTAGGATGTAGCCGGCCTGATGGCACAGAATTTCAACGTCCCTTGCGAGAGTTTTAGGATTGCATGAGACGTAGACAATGCGTTGGGGCAGGAGCTCAAGATTGCTTTGATGTAACTCTGCAAGCGCTTTACAAATTTCCATGGCCCCTTCCCGTGGCGGGTCCATCAACCAGCGCTCTGCTTTACCCCACAATGCAATAGTCTGCGTGGTTACTTCAAATAAATTGCTTTGAATAAAGCTTGCCTTATCGGTCAGTTGATTGTGCTCTGCATTTGCTTTCGCCCTAGAAGTCAGACTAGCTAAACCCTCAATGCCTAAGACCTTATTTGCTCTTTTTGCCAGCGGTAAAGTGAAGTTACCAATACCGCAAAATAAATCCAATACGCGGTCGGTTGCCCTAACCTCCAATAAACGAATTGCCCTACTCACTAAGGCGCGATTCATGAGGTGATTGACTTGAGTAAAGTCTGCGGGTTTGAATGGCATCTCCACTTCAAACTCTGGCAAGCGATAGCAGAGTTTGCCAGTTTCCGGATAGAACGGCGCAACGGTTTCAATACCCTTAGGCTGCAACCAAATCCAGACCTGATGTAGGTCAGCAAACGCCCGTAATAACTCCTCATCTTCTTGATTTAAGGGCTTGAGATGTCTAAAAACCAATGCAGTCATGGGTTTTGATTTACGAGGATCTTCTGAGTGCGGCTCGTCAGCCTCACCCACCGCTAATTCAATTTGAGGTACATAGTCAACAATCGATAAAGACATCACTAACTTACGCATCTCTGGCAAAAGGTTGGAGACCTGTTTAGGCAAGATCTCACATGCAGTCATGTCTGCTACGTAACCACTCTTAATTTCATGAAAACCTACCAGCACGGTCCCTTTTTTAATTGATCGGTTTACTACACTTAATCGTGCCCGATGACGGTACTCCCAAGCGGGACCGCCCATAGGTCGAAGAATTTCTTCTGGGACTACTTTGGCGATATGCTTTAAGTCGTCCTCAAGCACCCGTTGCTTCATCGCAATCTGCGCTCGAATATCCAAATGCTGCATTGAGCATCCACCACAAATACCAAATACCTTACATTTAGGCTCCGAACGAAAGACTGCAGGCTTAATTACCTGGAGTACTTTAGCTTTATTAAAACGCGCTCTTTCTCGAGTGATCGTATAAGTCACCAACTCAGTGGGTAAGGCTCCTTTGATAAAAAGCACCTTACCACTCTGCCCTTGCTCAGTTTCTTTTTCATCGGGAGATAAGCGAGCAATACCTTGCGCCTCAAGATCGAGAGAATCAACCCATACCGCCGCTTGTATGACGCTATTAACTACTTCAGGCATCTGGTGAAAATCCCGCAAGATATTCATGCCATTGCGCACCATTGGGCTCTTTTGCTTCTTTTTCTAAATAGGTTTTAACAAAAACAATCTCTTCTTGGTATTCATCCAATGAGAAACCACCGCGCATCAACTGAAAGCGGCAATACATTAAATAAGTATTGACTACATCGGTTTCACAATAGCGACGGATATCATTAATCTTTCCCTCTTGATAAGCTGGCCAGACTTGACTACCGTCCATACCCAGCTTTCCAGGAAACCCACATAACTTTGCCAAACCATCCAAAGGCGCGCTGGCCCTACCGTTAAATTTAGCCAAGAGATCCATTAGATCTAAATGACGCATGTGGTAACGACTGATGTAGTTATTCCACTTAAATTCGCGACTGTCATTTTCCTGACTTTCACCCATCTCCCAATAACGTGGAGCCTGCACGTGATTGACCAAAGCACGACAATGAAGGACCGGTAAATCAAAACCGCTACCATTCCAAGATACCAATTGAGGCGTGTACTTTTCTATGAGGTCAAAAAAGGATTGGATAAGCACTTTCTCACCATCCTCTGGATTACCTAAAGTCCCCACCTTAATTTGAGGGCTGCCGTCTTTAGTTGTCCTGCGAATCACGCAGGAGATGGCGCAAATTTTTTGAAGATATAGAGGCAAAAACTCACTACCAGTTTTTTCAGCGCGGTCGGTCATTACCTTTGCCGCAACCTGGCTATCGGTCATTGAATCTGGAAAATCTTCCAGCCGACGCAAGCCCACTACATCGGGAATGGTTTCTATATCAAATACAAGAACGGTTGCCATGGGACTCTAATAATTCGTAAAGATTAAAGATCTTTACTGCAAGTATGGCGCTGGATTAACTGGCTTACCGTTTACGCGCAGCTCAAAGTGCAACTTGACTGCATTGGTATCTGTATCACCCATCTCTGCAATCTTCTGGCCTTTTTTAACGGTATCGCCCTCTTTAACCAAAAGGTTGCGATTATGGGCATATGCTGTTAAGTAAGTATCATTGTGCTTGATAATGACTAGATTGCCATAACCGCGCAAACTATTGCCAGCATAAACAACTTTGCCATCTGCAGCAGCATTAACGGAGTCGCCCAACTTTCCAGCGATATCAATGCCTTTAGTTTTGTCGCTGTAGTCATCCGTTACCTTACCCTTAGCAGGCCATGACAGGCGAATCCCGGGCTCGGCAACCACATCCTTTGAGACCTCGGGTTTAGATGTATCTGCTTTAGGAGCATCTGTACTTTCCACAGTTTTGCTTACTGGTTTAATGGCGGCTTTTATGCTTGTCGGCGCCTTAACCAAGATGAGATCGCCCACTTCAATTTGATTGGGATTGGAGAGGTTATTCCATGCAATTACATCGCGAGGAGCCTGCCCATGATCCAAGGCGATACGCGCTAAGGTATCCCCTTTTTTGACCCGGTAGTACCCAGATGGGGTCGGCTCTGCAGACCCACTAGTTCGATCAATCACATTGGCTGGCTTAGCACGTGGTGCTGAGGAGCAACCCGACACGAGCGCTAGCGAGGAAACTACTGCCAGCAAAATACAGCACTTAAAAAGGTCGGAGGGACTCAATTTAGGCAATGGATAGTGAATTTTCATACTAACCCTGATTGTAAGGGGACAAAAAAGACCTCGTCCAGTACAGTTCTTTCATAACGCTGGGAGCTCATCCGCTCAACCATAATCAGTTGTTGTTCTTTTTCATTTTTTGCGACTGGGGCCACTAAACGCCCTCCTATAGCCAGTTGATCTAATAATGCATCAGGGATTCCAAGTCCAGCTGCTGCCAGAATAATGGCATCAAAGGGGGCGGCCTGTGGCAAGCCCAAAATACCATCGCCATAAATGAGGCGTAGATTATTAATCCGAAACGGGCGAAGCTTTGCTCTGGCCAAGTCATGCAAAGGACGAATGCGCTCTATAGAGTAGACTTCCTCAGCCAATAGACTTAAAACTGCAGCCTGATAGCCACATCCAGTGCCAATTTCTAGAACCTTTCCTAATTTATGTCTCGGCTTATGCAAAATCTCAATCATGCGTGCCACTACCGATGGCTTGGAAATCGTTTGAGAGTGGCCGATAGGCAAAGCAGTATCTTCGTAAGCCTGGGGATGCATGCCGGCGTCTAAGAAAGCATGCCGAGGAACGGTGGCAATCGCCTCTAGTGTTTTGTGATGCTTTACTCCAGCAGCAAGTACTTTTGCTGCTAATGCTTGCCTGTGGCCAGCAAATCGTTCGGCCGCCGGTCTCAACCGCGATCCCAACCGTTAGAGCGCATGGCCGCTAAACGGGCATGATGTGTGAGATCTAATTGCATTGGTGTGACAGAAATACAGCCCTCATCAACGGCATGAAAATCGGTACCTTCAGAACTGTCTTTTGCGTCACCTGCAGCACCAATCCAGTAGATCTCCTCACCACGCGGACTCTTTTGCACCACCACTGGCTGTGAATGATGGCGATTTCCCAGGCGGGTTACACGCCAACGATACAAATCAGCATAAGGACGATTGGGAATGTTGACATTCAATAATGTAGCGGCACCTTCGGTATGTGCCAGCTTTGATACAAGCATTTGTGCCACGATATCGTGAGCCGCTTTAGCGGCATCTTCAATGCGACTCCAGCCTTTATCAATTTGAGAAAATGCAATACCAGGAACGCCAAACATAACGCCCTCTACAGCTGCGGCAACGGTTCCGGAATAAAGTACATCTTCGCCCATATTCTCACCTTGATTAATTCCCGAAATAACCAAATCAGGCTTTTCATCTAAGAAACCCGTCATTGCAATATGAACACAATCAGTTGGGGTGCCGTTAATGAATAAAAAACCGTCACGCTCACCTCCAGCAACTCGATGAATAGAGAGCGGCCTGGAGAGTGTTAAGGAGTTGGAAGCCCCACTATGATTTTGTTCGGGAGCAATAACCGTCACCTTTCCCAGTGGACGGACTGCATTAACTAACGCAAGCAGGCCGGGGGCTAAATAACCATCATCATTTGAAATCAATATATGCATACGTGGATTATCCAACTTTTTCAGCAGTAACCCTGTCAATATGCACTTTAACGACGACTATGCTCCCTTGTGCGAATCCAAGCGTAGAGAACAGGTAGCACCAATAAGGTTAGTAATGTAGTGCTCACCATTCCACCAACAATCACCAAGGCTAGCGGTCTTTGTGCCTCAGAGCCAATTGCATGAGAAATTGCTGCAGGCAATAGACCTAAACCAGCAAGAAGTGCAGTCATTAATACGGGGCGCATTCTTAAAGAAGCACCCTCAACAATGGTCTCCTTGATGCTGTGGTGGTCTGATTTAGCAAGTTTATTAATATAGGAAATAAGAATGACGCCATCTTGAATGGCGATACCAAACAAAGATAAGAAGCCAATTCCCGCTGAAATACTGAAGGTCTCCCCCGTAATTAACAAAATTAAAATGCCGCCAATTGCTGCAAATGGGACGTTCAATAAAACAACGAGCGCATCACGGAAGTTACCAAAAGCACTATAAAGCAACAAGGCAATAGCCAACAATGTCAGAGGCACGATCATCATGAGCTTTTTCTGAGCAATCTTCATTTGATTAAACTGCCCGTCCCAAGTAATGCGATAGCCATTGGGTAAAGAAACATTTTGATCCACAAGGCGCTGAGCTTCCTTTACTGCGCTACCTAAATCAGTACCTCTGACGCTAAATTTAATAGCAATGTATCGACGACCTGACTCACGATAAATATAGAAAGGACCGTCGGTAACATCTACTTTTGCGACCATGCTAAGTGGAATCCTATTGCCATCAGGAGTGTCAACCAACAGACTCTGAATAGACTCAACACTGTCACGACTATCTTTTTGCAGTCGAATAGCCAAGCCAAATGTTTTCTCATTCTCCAAAATATTGGTTACCGTGGCGCCACCAATTGAATAGGCAACTAAATTTTGAATATCACTCACGTTAATACCGAAACGCGCACACTTATCACGATCAATATCTACACTTAATGTAGGCTGACCTAATTCCGTGAAAATACCTTCATCGACTATGCCGTTAACTTTACGTAGCTGACGTATGACGTCACGAGCTTGTTGATCAAGCACATCTAGATCATTACCAAAAATTTTGACGGAGTTTTCTCCCTTAACCCCTGAAAGCGCCTCATTAACGTTATCTTGAATATATTGTGAAAATGTATAGTCAACCCCAGGCAACTCATTGAGGTATTTTTCTAAGCGCTTTATCAGTTCCTTCTTACCAGCGCCAGCAGGCATATCCTGAGGGGGCTTGAAATACAGGCCATACTCCATATTAAATACACCCGTCGGATCGGTGCCATCATCAGGGCGACCAATTTGTGTAGATACAAACTTGACTTCAGGCTGATTTCTAAACTCTTCACGAATTTTATTGGATAACTGAACTGAATAATTTAGATCCACAGTGTTGGGCAAGGTCACCCGAATCCACATATTATTTTCTTCTAGGGTTGGCAGGAATTCTGTACCAAGTTGCGTTGCACCGATAATAGTAAATACCAGCATACCAACTGCAACCATTAATACTTGTTTTGGCCGATCCACTAACCAACGTAAGAAAGGTTTGTAAACGGAGAGTAATTTATCCACAAATTTAGGTGGGTGGTGATCTGCGCCCTCTTTAAAAATGTAGGAAATCATTGATGGTACAAAGGTTAAGCTCAAAATAATAGAAGCCAAAAGAGCGAAGCCCATAGTGAACGCCATTGGCCTGAAAATAATACCCTCAACACCGCCCATTAAAAATAATGGCGAGTAGGCTGTAATAATAATTCCAGTAGAAAAAACCATAGCCCTTTGCACTTCACTTGTACCCAAGACAATGCTTTGCTTAAGCTTAGAATTTCTCTCCTCAAGGTGTCGCATGACATTCTCCATAACGATCACGGCAGCATCCACAATGACGCCGAAGTCGATTGCACCAAGAGAAATTAAGTTAGCAGGGACCTTAAATTGGTCCATATTGAAAAACGAGACACATAGGGCCAGTGGAATAACTGCCGCAACAACTGCGGCCGCTCTAAAGTTTCCTAAAAAGATATAGAGAATTATAAGAACCAAAGAGATTCCAAAAAACAAGGTGTGCTTAACGGTATCTAGGGTTATATCTAGCAGTACTTGTCGATCGTAGAAGGGATATACGCTAATGCCCGGAGGCAGAATAGATAAATTAATTTCTTTAATTTTTTCTTTTACACGATCGAGTACTTCTGATGCATTTTCGCCACGGCGCAAGAGGACGATACCCTCCACTCCATCGGAAACATTTTGGTATTGAAACATGCCCTGACGCAGGCTATTACCAATCTGGACTTGAGCGATATCACCTACCCTTACTGGAACACCATTGTTTACTGCAATCACAATGCGCTTCATGTCATCCACAGTCTGCAGGAGGCCAACACCGCGAACCACCAACTGTTGTTCACCAACCGGCAAGAGCCCGCCACCCACATTGGTATTGGAATTAGTGACAGCATCAATTAGCTGTTGGAGGGTAATATTTTTTGCCTGCAAACTACCTGGCTTGATAATAATTTGATATTGACGAGTTTTTCCGCCAAACGCAGAAATATCTGAAATACCTTGCACATGCTTTAGCTCTTTATAAACCTCATAGTCCATAAAGGTTTTCAGTTGCATAGGTGATGCATATTCGCTTACCAAAGCAAAACGCATAATTTCACCAGTAGCATCAGAGTCAGGACTCATTGCAATGCTGGCCCCCGCAGGCAAGGTGAGGTTATTTAAATAACTATTAATTAATTGGCGCGCCTTAAAGCTATCCTCACCCTCTTTGAATTTCACCGTAACTACCGACAATCCAAATAGCGATACCGACCTAAATACCTGAACACCAGGTACCCCCGCCAAGGCATTCTCAACAGGAATTGTGATCTGTTGCTCAATCTGAGCGGTACTAGCTCCGGGCCACTGTGAAATCGCCTGCACCGTTAATGGCGCAACTCCAGGATATGCCTGTAAGGGCAATTTCAGAAAACTCGTTATTCCCGCAACGAGTAACCCGATCGCCAAAAAGACAATAAGAAGCCTTCTTTTGAGAACGTCGTTAATATTCATTACTCAGGCCTAATCTTCTTCTCGAAGGAACCGCTGATTTAGTAAGGTAGCGCCTTTAGTCAAAACATTTTGACCGACTAGCAACCCTTCGGTGACGGCAAAATCTTTAGCACTTAAATCAAAACCCTGAATTGGCAAGCGGCGATAACTATCAACACCTGTTTTAATGATGACGAATCGGACATTACGCGCCTGAATAATGGCGCTACTAGGTAAAATAATAGCGGGGGTTGTGCCAACCTCGAGCTTGCCACTAACAAACATTTCCGGCTTTAATGCGCCATCAGTGTTTTCAATCTCACACCGAACTATCAGAGCATGAGTAGTGGGATCAATTGTTGCACCAACATAATTTGCTTTTGCTACAAAATCGCGCTCTGGGAAAGACTCAACCTTTAGGTGGAATGTATCGCCTACTTTAATTTTCCCTACGTCTTGCTCGTATACGTTACCTAAGAACCAGAGGTTTTTTGGGTCTGCAATCGTCGCTAGAATATCCCCGGTATTCATAAACGCACCGGGGTCTACCGCACGTTTAATTACGACGCCATCGATTGGGGTGCGAATAGGGAATGTAGGGGTAGCTTGTCCACCATTTTTGAGGCGCGAAATATCTTCATTGCTTGCACCCAGAACTCGCAGATGATTTGCAGCAGCTTCTAAAGTTGATTGGGCGTCATCATATAAAGTTCCAACTGCTGCTTTTTGTAATGTTGAAACCATTTTTGCCGAAAGAATATATTCTGTTTGAGCAGAAACATAATCCGGACTAAAGAAGTCAGCAATGGCTTGCCCTGCTTTCACAATAGCACCATCAAATGCATAAATTCGCTCAACTCTACCTGGAGCGCGTGCGGAAATTACCTTAACTCTCTCTGCATTGAAGGCTAAACGACCGGGCACTGAAAGTGAAACGGGAACGTTGGACTCCACGCTTTGCGAAAACTCAAACACCTCAGGGGAGAGTGTTACGCCTGGCAAAGTAATATTAATAATTCCAGTTTTATCCACAGAAACCATTTTTTGACTTTTGCTATCTGTGCCGTCGGACTTTGGCGAAAGCTTCTGGCCTACAAAAATACCAATCAATAAAGCAACCACTAAATAGGTTCCTAACTTCATCACTGGCTTAGCCCACAGGACGCGAACCCTAGTGGCCAGATGGTTAGATAAAATTCGCCCTTTATTTAGCAGCACTTTTGCCGTGGGCTTCATTTTTTCTAGATATTTTTTAAACATGGGTAACACCTATTCAATGGGATCTTTGCCCGCAGAGGCAAATAATGCTGCTTGAGCTTGTAATAAATTGCTTTCAGCAAGTGCTAGCTGTATTTCCAAAGTTCTTAATTGAGTTTGAGCGGTAAGAAGATCCGTAAAGCCCTGTCCATTATTGGCATACTGGGTGATGGCCACTCGATATGCCGCATCAGCCTGTGGAACTTGACGTTCTTTTAAAAATTCAGCATATTTTTTTGCCTGCTCATAAGTTGCAAAGGCTGATCCCACACCCAAAATAATTTGCTGCTTAGTTGATACATCGGTAGCTTCAGCGGCAGCTTGATTGCGCATGGCTTGCTCAACGCCATAACGTTCCTTTGTAAAGAAATAAAGAGGAATGACGATATCAAATTCAAACTGATAATAAAGCGCGCCATTGTTTGAGGTCATTGGGCCACGCGGAGTATATGAGGTCGCAATTACCTGAAAATCTGGTAGATAGGCTGCCTTAGCCAATGTAACCCCTTTTTTAGCGGCATCCAGCTGGAGAATGGAGCTTTTTAAAATCGGATGTGAGCTCTCCGCATAGGACTCAAGCTCAATCAGAGACGGCACCTTGCCTATTGCGGTATTGACATTGCCACTTAGCATCAGTTTTTCGCGTGGGTCCCTGCCAATTAATGCATTGATATTTTTGTAAGCAACGATCAACTGTCTTTCAAGATTAAATTTGTCTGACTCGGCAGAGCTTTGAGCGACTTGTGCATTGAGGTACTCTACATAAGCAGCGGCATGACTTGAGTAACGGGCCTTAGCGATATTTTTAATTAACTCGGTACGGATCACCGTATCACTCAAAACTTTAAGTTGCTTTTGCGCTGCTAGGGTACCGTAATATAAAGTAGCTAACTGTGAGCCTAGCTGAAGATATAAATTGTCATTTTGAGCCTGTAAAGCTTCTGCGGATTTATCAGCAATATCAGCAGCCAAACTCTTCTTACCCGGAAACTTAAAGGGCTGAGCAAATGAGTAACCACTTTGGCCCGCAGGATTTGTTCCAGCCGTACCCAAGGCAGCAGCTGAGCCGACTGGCATACCAGACCAAATTAAACCCACTTGAGGGTTATCTGGCGCAGCAATCTGAGGGACGATTGCTTTTGCTGCTAGATAGGACTCGCGTGCAGCAATCAATTGAGGGTTATTGGCGCGCAATTCATTCCATAGCTGACGTAAATCTAAGTTATTTGGACTGGATTTCTTGCTCAGATTTTTAGAATCCACTAAAACTAGTCTTGGTTCAGCGGTCTTTGGTAGGTATGATTCTGTACCTTGCGGCGGACTAGAAAGTGAGGGGGTTGTCAAAACCTGCACAGTAGAATCAGGGGACTGCCCCATGGAATTAGAAATAAAACAAAGACATAAACTCAAGACGGTGCAATACATCGCCAAAACTACAGCCTGAGATTTGTATTCATTTCTAATAGTCAATGGCGCCTCGAAATAGTAAAAATAGTGGATTTTTGTGGAGTCTTAAAAATTCAAATATTGCGTGCATTATAGGGTAAGTGTCTTTAATGTCTATTTTTAGAAAAAACCTATGTTATTGATTAATATGGAAATAATTAAATTAATTAAGGGGGGAATAAATTACCTTCTTATTACTTGCGATTCACCTGATTAAATTTCACAATGGGCACCCCTTCATCTATCTGATAACAAACAATCTGGATTTTTTCAGGTGTATTTGACAGATAAAACCCAGTCTTACGGGGCAGTCCTTCAGCGGAAATCGTAACCAACTTGACCATGTGCTCCCCCTCAAAGTCCTCCTGAACTAAAGCGCTATCCTGAACATCGTCTGGGTAAGTTATAGCTTCATACGGAGCATTTTCTCGAACCGCCTTAAATGCAATCGCCATACAAGAGCTAATCTCTGGACGTTCGCCTTGAATAATGAATTGCTTATAAACCTTATCTAAGCGGGTTCCCACGGGGCTCCCCTGCGCTGTAGTTGCTAAGAGTCCGACCAAAAATACTAAGGATAGGATGCGCATAAAAAACCCGTGAACTTGACTGAGAAAAAGTTGCATTAGCGCCCCAACCCCTCGCCAACCCACAAAGACTGCCCCTTTTCATTGGTAATCGCTTTCCATTGCGCTTCAACTAAAGCAATTCCTTTTTTACTTTCTAGCGGCAGAAGATTAAAAGACTTAATCACGCTAGAACCAGATTGGTAAACCCAGCTAAAAAAGGCTAGGCTACCCCTAACATCGTCATCTTGACTAGGGTGCTGCAGAACCAAGGCATTAGTAATTGCAATAATAGGCCAGCTATTTTGTAAGCCACTGGGTGCCGCCGCAAATTTATAAAAACTAGATCGAACTGGGGTTAATGCATTAAAAGATTCTGCAAATAATTGGTTGTTCGCGGTGATAAGTATTCCTTGAACCTGCACCATTGGAATGTCTAACTGAGCACTCGTAGCAGCCCCAAACTCAACATATCCAATAGCGCCTTCGGTTGCTTTAACCGTCCGCACAAGGCCCTCACTACCTTTTGCGCCTTGTCCAACCGGCCATTTGAGCCTCGAACCAATGCCATAAATAGCGTTCCAGTTGGCATCCGATTTTGATAAGAAAGAGGTGAACACATAACTTGTGCCCGATACATCAGATCTATAGACCGCCTTAATTGGAAGATCTGGAAGGTTGATGTGAGGGTTGAGTTCTTGCAACACTGGGTCGTCCCAGCGGCTTATTTTTCCAATATAAATATTAGCTAAAGCTATCGCACTAATGGTCATGCGACTAACATCAACTCCGGGCAAATTAACAACCGGGACGATGGCACTAGCAAATACAGGGAACTGTACTAAACCCTGACTATTGAGTTCATATTGGGTGAGCGGAATATCCGATAAAGAAAAATCCACTGTGCGTGCGGCAATTCTGCGAATACCCTCGCCTGAGCCGACCGAACTGTAAATGAGTTCAATTTTTTTATGCTCTTTAAATTGCCTTGCCAGCTCCTGCATGACGGGGTAAGCCAGCGAGGATCCAGCTCCAGTAATCTCGGTTTGAGCGTGGCTATTAAGGGCACACAGAACCATCAATATGGGGACAGCCCATTTAGGATAGCTCATTTTGACTTCCTAAAATTCCGCATGAATTCGGTATGAGAAAACATTTACTGGTCCACGAGCAGAGTTGTAGGCCGGATTGAGAATATGTTGATAGTTTGCAGCTAACAAGATATTTTTGGTGACAAGAAAACTGTAATAAATTTCGCTAATTTGCTCGGGTTTATAGGACAAAGATTGAGTGGATCCACCATAAGGAGTCGGCGTATCACCAATAAAGTTTGAAATGCCGCCAGCTTGCAAATACGCCCTACGATTAGACGATATTCCGTTGAGCATTGCAGATACACCGATGGTATCTTTTGGTCTTCCCCATCTATCACCAGTAATCCCCGCGCCTACAGATAGAGAGCTATCCGCCTCTGCAAAAGCCATGGTCTCGGTATGCCCATCAGAAGTAAAGGCTCTCATATAAACACCAAGGTCTTTGGTTAGAGCCTGCTCTGCATTAAGTCCAATACCTGTTTTTATTTGCTCACCGTTTCGCACATTAGTAAGTGCTTGGGTACCTTGTAAATTATTTGAAACCATATATGCAGTCGCATCAGTAAAGCGGGCCAATATCATGCGATTGCGATAGCCCAAGATACTCACCTTACCCGGCAGGTCGCCAATATAGTGATTACGCTCGACTTCCATCTGATCACCATATTCACTAAAAATATGCCAATCAATTGGTTGCGCATTTGGGGTTGAGGGGGTTGTCATTCGCGAAGCACGAAATACCCAATTATCTTGGTACCATTCGCCTGCTAAGCCCCAGCCATAACCACGCGCATCGGCGGAATAGTCATAGGCCAAATAGGTCATATTGCCCCAGTTCATAAACTGAACTCGAGGATCTTTTGCATACCGACTATCATCAAATATGTCTAAAGTAGCAAACTGCCCGGCCGTAATGACAAAGCGATTGCTGCTCACAAGCTGGCTAATTTGGTTGGCCTCATTCTCCAACTCAACCTTTTCACCATCTTGATTAATCGTATGGCGAACAAAAGCACGTGCAGAGTAAAAATGTGCAGCCGAACCCTGTGCTCGCGTTGCCTCTCCATTGGTTGGTCCACCTAAACCAGTTAATCCAGAAAAAGCTACTCCTGAAACTACCTCTGGATTGAAATACACATCGGTATTTGGAGCTAGCCTGACTCCAAAAAATAAAGTGCCCGACCAGGTATAGCTCATCGATTTATCTGGCGATAAACTATTTTGGCCTTGATAGGGGGAATTAAACGAGTTGTACCGTTGGTTTATGTAAGTGGTTTGACCATGAATATTTGCAGGCAATCCCAAAAATGTGCCCTCAGTTGGCACGCCTTCTATCGACTCAGTAACGCTTGCGATTTGGTCAGCGCCTGACCCTGCTTTCTGTGCAAACGAATAACTGCAAACTGTAGCCAAGAAAATGCTCAACAGGAAGATGAGATAGTGCTTTCGAGTCATTCACGATTTCTTTTTTGCGGCTACGAGGCCAAGTGATACGAAAAGAATTAATTTAGTAATACGGCACGGAGTGAGATTGAAGCTCAACAGTGGTGCAGGTCAAATTATCTCCATAAAATCGAACTTTACCTAGTTTTTATGTCGTTTTAGTGACTTTTTAACTTTTAACCTATGGTGCGACGATCCATCAATGCCCTAGCCAGAGTACCAGCATCTACGTATTCCAACTCGCCACCAACAGGGATACCCCTAGCAATTCTCGTGACTTTAATGCCTTTGACCTTAAGCACTTCGCCAATGTAGTGAGCTGTTGCCTCACCCTCACTAGTGAAATTAGTCGCCAACACCACCTCCCTCACCGGTACACCCGTATCGGATTGCTCAACGCGCTTAAGTAAGCGGTCAAAATGAATTTCATTGGGCCCCATGCCATCTAAAGGTGAAATTCGCCCCATCAGCACAAAGTAATTACCCTTGAAGCTTAATGTCTGCTCTACCATCACCTGATCAGCAGGAGTTTCCACAATGCAGAGCAAGGAGGGGTCGCGACGGTCATCCGAACAGGTAATACAAATTTCTGTCTCTGAAAAAGTATTGCAACGCGTGCAGTGTCCAACAGTCTCTACAGCTTCACCCAATGACTGCGCTAAGACGGCCGCACCATTGCGATCATGCTGAAGTAAATAAAAAGCCATACGTTGTGCAGACTTTGGGCCCACTCCAGGCAACACTCTCAAGGCCTCAATCAAGCGTCCAAGAGCATCTTGAGGGACTTCTGGACGCGCCATTAGAACGGCAACTTAAATCCAGGGGGCATTGGCATGCCAGCCGTAGCACCTGACATTACTTGTGAACTTGCTGCCTCCACTTGTTTAAAGGCCTCTGTATAAGCGGTCACTAGCAAGTCTTCTAACATTTCACGATCATCCATGGCGGCCGGATCAATCTGTACACGCTTCATATCGTGCTTACCGGAGATGGTGATCTTGACTAGTCCGCCAGCAGCCTGTCCAGTCACTTCAAGCGCAGTCAATTGTTCTTGCGCTACTTTCATCTTCTCCTGCATCTGCTGCGCTTGTTTCATCAAGCCAGCAAGGCCACCTTTCATCATCTCTTCTTTTCCTTAAAAATACTGTGTTGTGTATTAAATTAATTACAGGGGTTTTACAGAGCCGCCAATAACCTTGGCGCCAAATTCTTTTTCCAATTGCTGAATAAATGGATCTTGCGCAATCATTTGCTCTGCATTTTGTCTTTTTTCTTGATGGATCTGTGCATCTACCTTGGCCACTGTCTTACCTTCGACCTCGCCCTTTTCAATTACTACTTTGACTGTCTTCCCAAAATAGGCAGTTAAAGCATCGGCTAAGCGTGCAACAGATGCTTCAGATGCAAGCTGAGGCATAGGAGTGACGATCGTTGCCCGAACTTCAGAGGCAGCGTCAACCCACTCCTGTAGCTCAGTCTGAAACGCTAATTGCTGCACCATACCGCGCACTGGCAACTGACGCATGAGGGCATGCCAGTCGGGGCGATCCGCTGAAACCACATTGGGAGTGGTTAAGGTAGCTGTAACAGGCTTAGTAGTTGCTGGCGCTACTGGTATTGCGGCTTTTGTTGAGGAACCAACTGGAGCTGAGGCTACCACTGGGCGAGAGTTTGATGTTTGAGGGGCTGATGGTGGTGCCAGAGGGGATCTCACTCCAGACGTTTTTATCGCCTCACCTCCCTGGCTTGGACGAAATGCTAGCATACGCAAGAGCGTCATTGCAAAACCTGTTTGCTCATCTGGTGCGAGCGATAAGTCTGGACGACTAGTAATGCTGATTTGGTAAAAGAGTTGCGCTTCTTCTTTAGAGATCAAACCAGCAAGGCGACGAATCTCACCAGCCTCTGGCCAGTCTTCTAAAACAGATTCTGGAACGATTTGGGCGGCAGCAATCTTCTGAATCAGACTAGATAAATCAGCAAGCGCTAGTGAGAAAGACATGCTTCGCTCACCCATCTCATTGCTAATAGCTAATAACGTTGCACCATCTTTTGTCATTAAGGAATCTAAGATTCTGATGAGGTAGGCATCATCTAGCGTACCCAACATCCCGCGCACCGCTTCTTCTGAGATTTTACCGGCCGCATATGCAATGGCTTGATCAGTGAGCGATAAAGCATCACGCATCGAACCTTGCGCTGCTTTTGCCAATACACGCAATGCGTTGGTCTCGTACTCGACATTTTCAGCGGCAAGCACCTTTTCGAGATGCTCAACAATCAGCGGTACCGGCATTTGTTTGAGGTTGAACTGCAGGCAACGCGACAAAATCGTGACCGGGATTTTTTGCGGATCAGTTGTAGCGAGAATAAATTTGACGTGCTCTGGCGGTTCTTCTAAAGTTTTGAGCATCGCATTAAAGGCATGATTGGTGAGCATGTGCACCTCGTCAATCATGTAAACCTTATAACGGGCATTACTGGGTGCGTAAGCGGCCTTTTCTAACAGCGCCGCGATATCGTCGACCCCGCGATTACTCGCCGCATCCATCTCAACGTAGTCAACAAAGCGTCCTGCATCAATTTCTAGGCAAGCAGGGCATTTGCCACAAGGTTCCGAGGTCATGCGGCCTTTGCCGTCCTCGCCCGTGCAATTAAGTGCTTTCGCCATAATTCGGGCAATGGTGGTCTTACCCACTCCACGGGTACCAGTAAAAAGCCATGCATGGTGCAACCGGCCTTGATCTAGGGCATGGGTTAGAGCCTTGACCACATGGTCCTGCCCCACCAATTGGGAGAATGTTTTAGGGCGCCACGAACGGGCTAAAGCCAATGCTGTCATGTCTGACATTCTAACAAGCTAAAATGGAATTGGATGGGCCTCCCCGCATGGTGGTTTGGATAACCTGGTCAGGTCGGGAACGAAGCAGCCAAACCCAACACTACCAGTGCCGGGGGTCAGGCTCATCCACCCTTCCCTATGGCTTTAATAGCCTGCTTTGTAGCTGATAAGTCAAAAGTAGAAGTTAGGGATGATTTGAGTGTATTAGCGGGGATATTCAGGGCACAATCAATGGTCCCTAAAAAAACCAACTAAAACCTTTATGCCCCAAGCCATTATTTTCGATGTTGAAGCAACGGATAAAAAAGATGCGATCATCATTGAAGCCGCCTCTTTGGATGTCATATCCCTAAATCCCCTAGAAGTTGGAAGCCCTTGGGTGCAACGCTATAACCCCGGTAAACCCATTAGCCTTGGCGCCCTAGCTACTCACCACATCATGGATGAAGAGCTAGTCGATTGCCCTCCAAGTAGCTCTTTTAAATTACCTGCCGGCACCAAATATATTATTGGTCATAGTATTGATTTTGATTGGGAGGCTATTGGAAGTCCTGAGGTAAAGCGTATTTGCACGCTTGCTCTAGCACGTAGTCTGTGGCCAGAATTGGACAGCCATACCCAAAGCGCCCTTTTGTATCACTTCGAAAGAGCTGCTGCGAGAGACCAACTTCGCAATGCGCACAGCGCTTTAGCTGATGTATGGATCTGCTCAAAGATTGCCGGACAGATCATTGAAAAACTCAAGCCAGCCTCACTAGATGCTCTATGGGAGATGTCTGAGAAAGCTCGAATTCCTGCAATCATGCCTTTTGGGAAGCACAAGGGTGAACTTATTAGCCAATTGCCATTGGACTATAAGCGCTGGGCTTTACGCCTCGACAACATTACCGGCTACTTAAGAAAAGCTTTAGAAGCGTAAATCTTTCTTAACCTTTACTAGGGAATAAGGAATCCGTGATTTCCTTATTCCCCCTCTAGGTTTGTTATTGCATCTTTTCCCTACCGCTATGCTGAACGATGCTTACTGATACTTACGCTTGAATATCTGTTTCTTTGCCTGCTCGTTGCGCTTGGTACTTTTCAATACGGCGCAGTAAGACAAAATCATGATCGCTGCGAGTGAGATACCGTTAAAGTTATTCAATAATTCCATTTGTTTCTCCTGATTTAGCCTGCTTATTTGCTTGATTAATTATTTATTGCACTATTGGTAATTCATCCCACCGCGTGGTGTAGTTAGGTGACCTATTGCCCGATTTCATCTGCCAATCTTGCTTTGTTCCAGTTGCCGCCGATCTGATGACTGCACTGCCAAAGCGACTGTTAATTGAGTCCAAGGCTTTCATGAGCCCAGCAGATTTACCCTTGACTTCCATATCATCGAATAAGGACTGTTGAACCGTGGGCTTATCAGCTAGGAGACTAAACATCACCCCTGCCTTTTTATACTTAAAGCCTGCTTTGTAAATTTGCTTTAAGCCTTTCATTGCTGCAGTCGTCAGAGTGAGAGTGTTATCGCTTGGGTCATTCAGCGGAATGACAATACTTTGATGATGTTGTGGCTCATGCGGTTTAAACGAATTAGTCTGAATAAAGATCGTGACCGCCCCCGCTACAGAGTGCTGGCTTCTAAGTTTTTCTGCGCCTCTAGCTATATGGGTGGCTACGGATTGGGCCAGCTCATCCATTAAGCTCACAGGCTTTCCAAAGCTACGAGAAGAAACGATTTGCTGCTTAGCTGGGGCCACTTCCTCCAACTGCAGACAGGAGACCCCACGTAACTCATAACAAAGGCGCTCTATGACCACGCCAAATTGTTGACGCATAGATTGGGGGGATGTTTGTAGCAAATCAAAGACAGTGTGGATGTGTAGTGCCTTAAGCTTCTTGGCTATTTGTTTACCAATGCCCCACACCTCACCAACTGCCGTCTCCGCCATCCATTGATAGAGCTGTGCTTTAGACATAGAGTCCACATCGCATACACCTGCAAATTGCGCATGCTTTTTAGCTAGGTGATTAGCCAGCTTGGCCAAGGTCTTACTTGCACCAATACCTACACAGACTGGCAAGCCTGTCGTATCTTTGACTTTCTGTCGGATGATTTGACCTAAGCTGGTTAAGTCTGAATGCTGCTTAAGTATTGTCTCAATCGCTAGAAAGCTCTCGTCGATACTGTAGACCTCTAGATTGGGGGTAAATGTTCTAAGCACCTCCACCACCCGACTGCTCATATCGCCATACAAGGTATAGTTTGACGAATAAGCTGCAATGCCATGCTTTTTAGCCAAGTCTTGCATCTGGAACCAAGGGGTCCCCATCTTCACCCCTAGTGCCTTTACTTCCGCGCTACGTGCCACTGCACAACCATCATTATTTGAGAGAACCACCATAGGCACCTCCTCCAGTTTTGGCGCAAACACCCGCTCACAAGATACATAAAAGTTATTTACATCTACAAGGGCAAAAAGATGACCTGCCGATACTGGGGAGTGCGCCGTCATGTTGACTGTCATACTGCTTTTCCATTTCTATTGCCTGAATGACTGTACTTACGCACCACGCCAACCACTACACCCCAAATCTGGAGCTCGCTGTCCTCATTAAAGGTAATGGGTTCATAACTAGGGTTCTCGGGCTGTAGCTCAATACGGCCCCGTAATTGATAGAGGCGTTTAATGGTGTACTCGCCATCAACTACGGCAACCACAATATCCTTATGTTTTGGCTTTAAGGCCTTGTCTACAATGACCTTATCTGCATCACAAATTCCGGCACCCACCATCGAGTCGCCTTTTACCGTGAACATAAAGGTGGCTGGCTTGTTTTGGACTAAGTAGTGATTTAGATCGAGACCTTCTTCAGCATAGTCGGCGGCTGGACTAGGAAATCCAGCCGAAATACGGTGACTGAGAAGTTTGCACTCAAAAGCATCAGAATGCGCTGCCAAGCCATTAGGAAATTGGCTTAGAGTGCTTTCTGAAATGATATTTGGAGGTGCTAAAAGTGCCATAGGTTCTAATATACTGTATATCCATACAGTATATCAAGACCTGGCACTGATTTTTTTAGGGGCTCTTGTTTAGAACCTCTATAAATATCGCTTTTTAGCTCTTTTTGACCGTCTTCTTGGCTGGACTACCGCTGACGCCCTTAGAAAGATTGCCAACGTTTTGCACGCTCTTTTCAAAATTGCCGAAAGACTCAGCCATCGCAGCACGCATGAGCTCAAAGTTTTGCAGCGCCATGCCAAATGGATCTTTAAAGGCAGATGCATAAGCTTCCACGCCCAGAGGAGTGTTTTGCGGAGTATTTTGGGTAGCATCATTAACGAAATGAATTAGGTCTTCCTTGGCCTCCTCCATCAGCGCTTGCGCAATTTTGACAAGCTCTTGATTGCCGCTACCCAAGGCCTTAAATACTGAAGCTTGGTATTGCATTACCTCTTTAGCAGCATCTTGCAACACTTGCGCATGAACCATGTCAAAAGCAGATTTTGGATCGGACGTCTTAAGCAGTTCTGAAACTTTTTCCTGAAAAAGTGCCGCCATTTTTTGGGCTGCCTGTTGATTAATTTTGGCAATCTCTTCTGCTTTGCTCGTCGCCACGGCACCCATTGCCTTGGATGCTTCTAAAGCCCTGCTTTGTTGATCTGTGGTATTTAAATTAAATGGATTCTTATTCATAAAACTTCCTCTCTGTAGAAGTAAAGCAATTAGGGCAGCTAGCTATCTTGCCTTCCTCAATCTACTCTGAATTTCCGAGCCTTCTTATAGAGAAATACCATTAGAAGATAAAAAAACCACCCGAAAGTAACTGCGGTGGTTTTGGTCTTGATGAGCAATTATGGATAGTAAAGGTGTCTATGCAGTTGGCGCTAATATCGCCCCGATAGGCCTTTTATATCGGTTGTATGACCATAAATACTGAGAAGGTTTTGAAGTAATCATTTTTTCAAAAAAACCATTCATCACCGTGCAAGCTGCAATGGGGCATTCTGGATAGCTCTCTGTCATAAGTTCAGTCTTAATATGCCAGCCTCTACCAAAATCGAGCCTCTCCGCACTCACAAAAAGTGTTGCCACATTATTGTGGCGGGCCAGTTTTGCTGGAAATGAGGTGGTATAGGCATATTGATTAAAGAATTTAGCCCAAATACCGTCGCCCACACTAGGCACCTGATCAGCGAGAATGCCAACTACTTCACCATTTTGAAGTGCTCTCTTAATTTTTCGAACACCAGCAAGGTCCGGTTCCACAAATTCCATCTGAGGATGTAGGCGACTTTTGAGCATTAACCTATTCATCCAAGGTTTACGTGCTGGTCGGTACATCACCGTTGCTTTCATATGCTCTGCAAAAATACGGGGTACTATTTCAAAGCCCCCTAAATGGGGTGCCAGAATAATTAATCCCCTGCCATTTTGAGATAAATCAATAGTTTGAGCTAAATCATCGATAGTGACTTTTTTGAGGGCCGAGTTCGGGTGGCGCCAAATCCATAAGGTATCCGCAAACATCATCCCCGAATTACTTGCAGCTTTCCATGGTGAAGCAATAAAACCAGAAAAATTAGCTGCGTTTAGAAGGTTCGCATTGAGCCTTACTCTATATTTGGGGGAACCTACATACACCAGCAAACCAACCCCAGCCCCAATAAACTGCAAAAGCAACAATGGGAGTGAGCTAAAGAGTCTTAATATGAAATACGACATTGCCCATTCTAGTGCCTTTAAATAAAGAACTGCCACCGGATTGGCCTAAGAGTCCTGAGGCTAATGAAGTCACCTGTGAATCGGTCTTTATGTGCACTCTTGGGGTAAATGCCCCACCTTAATTTATTTCAATGCATCCATTCTGGATTGGCTTACCGGCAAATCGGTCTTCTATCCAAGGCACATATAGTGGCTCAGCTACTGGAGGCGTGGTGTAGTGTGTTTGCTCTCCAGCCAACTGGATCCGCGTGACATTGGCGCCTAATTGGCACATTTGCTGGCGATATAACTCGCCCATAACTGGTGGAACTGCCGTATCTTTGGTGCCCCAATAAATAATAACTGGTGCAACTGGCTTTACCTTGGGCACGCCACTATCGTAGATCGCCTGAGCCCATGCGAGCGTGTTTTGCGCCTGTGGTTTCAATAAGGACTTATAGCTCTCGCCGAAGTTGTAATTTAATGTATCGACTGCAGTATGAATGCACTTTCCTGTATAAATCTCATTAACCGCTTTTGCACCATCGACAGTAAATAGATCATCTAACTTCGTATTAGAAAAGCCATTTGGTATGGCCCAAAAAGTCATTGAGGCATGCGCAAAATCCATCACATTTGCAGAAAACGATTGCAATAATCCAGCAATAAATTTATCAGCAGCTACGGGGTCGTTGGGTCGAGTAGCGATCGTAGCAGCAACATCTGGAGGTGCCATTGCGACAAAACCCAACAAATCAATGCCATCAAAAGCAGTACCTTTTTGAGAAATATAGTCCGGTGAGCTGGCGGCGGCAAGAACTGAACCGGCTCCTTGAGACCACCCATAGATGAGTGCCTTTTTATTGGCTCCCAACTCTTTAATATTGCCTGCAGCTCGGATGGAGTTAATAGCATCATGTGCTTGTGTGCCAGAAATCATATATTGATGCCTACCACCACCGCCCTGGCCTTGATAGTCTGTGGCCACAACAATGTATCCATTTTGGATCAATTTTTGAACGGCTGGCAAGCCATAGTCAGTACCAGAATTTCCGCCAATCAAAAAATACTCGTTTAAGGATTGCGCTGGGTTCGAGAGCTGGGATGGGCCACAATTTTGCGCAGTCCCTGTAGTGCCATGTGACCACGCCACTACAGGTCGACCCGCCTTAGGAGCTTTACCTAATGGCGCCACTAGCAATCCAGTAGATATTGTTTTGCGTCCTGCCTGGTCTGAGGAAATATAGGCAATACGCCAAGCCTGCGCGCCCTTAATCGAGGTGGCAATGGATTCTTTTTTAATAACTTGACCTAGCTTACCTACGGCATTCATCTTCATTGTCGACTCATAGAACGCAGGGAGATAAACCGTAGTGTCAGCACTTTGGGAAAGTACAAAAGACCCCCAAAAAGACAAGAAAAATATAAGAATAGTTTTGCAATAGAGCTTCATAGATGATCCAGAATAGTCAGCATTCTCTTATAACTATAAGCTATTGCAGGTCTATCCAAAAGTACTGATGGGTAAGATTAACCTCTAAATAGAGTTTAATTAAATAAAAAAACCACCTGGTATAGGTGGCATGAATTTAGCAGAAGGCAAATGCCAGAATGGCCGGGTCGTCTAAAAAGGCATTTGCTGCATAAATACTAGCGCGGTATAGCCAAGGGTGCGCTATTTCAATTAGGGTAGTGAAGTGCTCCATGGCTAGATTATCTACCCAAGAAATCCGCTTTACCAATTTCCACACCATGATGACGCAAAATATCGTAGGCGGTTGTCACATGAAAATAGAAGTTTGGAATAATCCAAGTCAGCAAGTACTGCTCACCCACAAACTCAAAGTTCCACTCTTTGATCGAGAACTGAATTTCTTTTGCTTCGGATCCATTGATCTGCTCTGGCGCAATACCCTCTAAAAACTGAATAGTTTTAGTAATACGCTCTTTTAGCTGCGCAATAGTTGTTTCGTGGTCATCAAACTTCGGCGGCTCAATTCCCGCTAAGCGTGCCATCCCATTTTTAACTTGATCGCAGGCAATTTGAACCTGCTTTGACAAAGGAAGCATGTCCACGAATAAACTGGCATCAACCAATATTGCTTCATTCATATTTTTGCTGGCAGCAAACGCTTCGCCCTTGTGGAGAATTGCCAACAGGTTATTGAACATCTTAATAAATTGAGGGATAGATACCCGATACATTGAAATTGCCATAAATGCTTTCTAGCTTAGTTACTTTTTAAAAGGGGGTCGAGGTATTAGACATCACTCATAAAATCGCCACCACCACTATCGTCCCAAGAACTTGATCCGCTATCGTCCCAAGAGCCTGTATCACTGACGCCAAAATTAGGATTATCTGCTGCAGGACCGCCGACTTGATTAAGATTGGGATTCATATTTCCTGGATTGCTAGCGTCGTGCCCACCCATCAGGTGACTTGCCAATGCTTGGCCAGCATACATACCAGCACCAAGAGCGGCGCCTGTTGCTAAACTTCCCATTAGACCGCCACCCATACCGCCAGCAGCGGGAACTCCTGGCGCACCAGGATAGCCAACAGGCCCCCCAGACGCGCCTGGGTATCCAGCGCTAGGGGCGTTATAGACCTGAACTGGCGCAGGACGATTGCGACTTTTGAGAAAGAAAATAATCCCCGCACCTAAGATTGCCATTAGGATCCAAAAAATGGGGCTGGTAAACATAGAGCTGACTCCTGTATTTGCAGGGACCGATGCTGCATCGCCTCGTGCCAATGCAGCTTGTAATTTCCGAACAGATTCTGGCTGGGCAAAAGGTAATCCAGGAGCAAGATTCTCTGCTTGAAGAAATTGATTGCGAGCAACTTCTATTTGGCCCTCTTTAAGATAGAGTTCGGCAGCCACGAAGTGTGCCTTGGCGCTATTGGGGTGGTTTTGCAAAACCTCTTTCATCATAGCGTCTGCTTTGGCCATCTGACCTGACTGTACCGCTTGATATACCTCTGGCAAAGTAGGCTCAGCCATCACCAAATTAGTCGCCAACAATGTGACAACTGCTAATGCGCCCATCAATAGACTTTGTAAATAACATTTTTTCATCATCACTCCTTTAACAGTACTTCTGAATAGGTTTCATTATCTCTACTTTAAGGCTTTCTGGGCTCAAACCAGTGCCTCAATGCATATGGGGTCTTTAGGGTGCATTTCAAGGTTTGTATTGCTACCCAATTTGCTTAATTTGACCATCCGCTGAGATTAAATAAGCTTTAGCCGGCTTATCTTTTCTGATTCTGCCTAATTCTTGCTTGTAATTGCTTAATTGAAGCTGGTACTCTGCGTATTTCTCGCTAGCCTGATCTGGCATGGTCAGCTTGTAGTCGATGATGGCCAAATAATCATCAAACTCTACCAAGCGGTCTAGGCGGAAACTCTTGCCCCGCCCATTAACGATATCAATTTCATTCCAGGCCTGCACCCATTCATTAGAAAAAAGGTATTTTCTGAGAGATTCCGTATTGATCACTGTAAGCGCTCGATTCAAGGCTTTACGTGCTTGCTCTTCATTTATATCTAACCAATGAGACACATCCAGTATGCTCATTTGAGCAAAGTCTTCGGCTTGCATTGCCGTCTGAATTGTTAATACCTCCAATAGCTTATGAAAATGCACACCCTCTTCCAAGATTGCCGAATTGGTTATGCCCTCCCCCTTCTGCTCCTCATTCTGTAATACCTCTAAGGTAAGGCCATTTTCAATATTTTCCAACTGCTTATACCCGTTCTCACGAGCAACATCCCACTCAACGACAAAGTCTTCTACGCTAAATTTTTTAGACATCTCCCGCTCTTTTACCTGTCCATCCTTTACTCGGGAAATGGCAACTTGCTCGGGCAGATCCATATTGGCCAAATGAAATACGGGCAGACCAGCTGCCTTTGCCTTGCCATACCAAGCGCTCTCATCTAGACCGCTAGGCTTACTCTTCGTCGACTTTTGGGCGTTACCACTCATCCATAATCCTTGTCTTGCCCGTGTCATCGCCACATAGAGTAAGTTCCAGTTTTCATTTTCGCCAATGGTTTTTTCTGCTTCATAAATTTCGATACGAGGGCTAGTCAAGGTTTTTGCAGTAAATAGTGATAAATGTGATGGGTTCGACTCTTGTGGCGACCAGTCCATTAAGACACCGCTGTAGTCCACATTAGTATCCGTATTATTCGCATCCAGCATAATTACAAAAGGCGCCTCCAAACCCTTGGCCCCATGAATAGTCATCATCCGCACGCGCTTATGGCGATCCTCTTCCGACATTTCACTCTCATCAATCTCAATAAGATTTTCTTCGGATGCTGCATCGACATCCCCCTCATCCGGAGTCTCATCGTCATCGCCTCGACGAATGTCATTTATCTCACTTATAAAACGACTTAAACTTGGATAACGACCACCATCTTGATTGAGTGCTAGCTCCAAGAAGGCATCTAGATTGGCCAGCACCTGAGGACGGGCAACCACCTTCGAAATTGCTGCATATTTTATGCGTAAATTACTCTCTTGATAAATGCAATCAAGTAAGTCATGGACTGGCAAGCGCTCACCTAAGATGCGCCAATGCTCTAAATACCGCCCCGCCTGTTTCAAACTGGCATCCGGACTATCTTGCAAAGCATCCCACCAATAGCGATATTCATTTGAGGATATGGCAATGGCCATTTGCTGCATTTGCGATTCTGCAAAACCAAAAATAGGGCTTCTCAGAACCTGAGCCAATGGTAAATCATGGCGAGGGGTTACTAAGACGCTCAGTAGTGCAATTAAGTCGTCTACCTCCAATGTATTGAGCAAGCCACCAAGGCGTGAACTCTCATAAGCTAAACCTGCATCTCTTAAAGCGCGCTCATATTCCGGTAGATATCTTCGGCGCTTTACCAGCAAGAGAAAGTCACTTTCTCTTGCTGGACGCCAGATATCCTTGCCCCCTTGCTTATCAGCCACCAATCGGGTTGCCATTACATTAGTAATCAGCTTACCAATCTCTTGACCCTCTTGATATCTCTGTGCAACTCCAACAGTTAGGCCTGGATCAATAATGGCTTTATCAAAGGCACTGCCTGATCTTTGACAAACATCTTTTTCTCCATAGGGAATCAGGGGGAGAATATAAGCCTCTCCTTCAGTGCTATACACCTCAGTGGGCCTACCCGGTTGCCCTGCGTTCCAAGCCGTTTTTTGACCCGAAAAAGGGTAAGTCAATGGAAGTTGTGGTCCTTGGAAAATATGATTTACTGCTTCATTAATTTTGGGTGCATTACGTCTAGTTGTATTCTGCTCCAACGATGCAGCACCTAACTCATGCTGGAGAAAGTGCCTGGCATTGGTAAATAATCTAGGGTCGGCTCGACGAAATCGATAAATGGATTGCTTGGGATCACCCACTATAAATACACTGGGCTTAGCAGTATCTTGGCCATAGCCTTCTAACCACGAACGCAGTATCTGCCATTGCAGTGGGTTAGTATCTTGGAACTCATCAATTAAGATGTGTTCATATTTTGCATCTAAGCGTGACTGTAAGTAAGCAGCATTGGCTGCATCTGACATTAATTTACTCACACCAATTTCTAAATCATCAAAATCACGTACTCGCATAGCGTCTTTGACATTGGTAGCATGATCCATCATGGCTTCGCTCAGTGCAAACCAAGCTCGATTTAACGCATAAGCCTCTTGCTCATTCTTCCATTGTAAATAGGAGATAAAAGCATCGCCCCATATTTGCTTGCAAGCAATGTAATCTTGCTCATCCCTAGCAATTAACTGAAGATATTTTTTTGCCTCACTAAGAATAGTGCCGTTGCTTGCTCGTCGCTCCAATCCCTTGGTTAAAAAAGCGAACTGGAACAGTTCCGCCACCTCCATAAGCTCACCACCAGCCCTCTTACACATCATGGCCGGCTGTAGGTAAGTCACTAGGCTTGAATCCTTGATGCTACTGTGCCCCCAGACGTCAGCTAAAAACTCTAAATCTGCAAGCATGTTGGGGGTACTCCACATTGCCAGCAATGGATTTGGCAATGTTAATAAGGGTAAAGATTGCTCTAAATGCTCAATGGGCGTAATACCTCTAGACTTGCAATGCTCCACAAAAAAAGTCCATGCACCTCGTTGCTTAAAAAGACTGCCACCGCCCATCAAAAACTTTTGTGTCTCATGTGAGCCGTAGTACTTTAGGAGAATATCGTAATGCTCCTTTAGTTTTGGCGTCAAATTACTCCACCAATCTGCTAAGCACTCCTCTTGAAGGCGCTTAGCATCTTCTCGCAATTGATATCCAGGCTGGATCCCGATAGATACTGGCGCAGCACCCAACAACTTTCCAAACCAGCCGTGAAAAGTATCAACCACAATGGGCTGAGGGTTAGCCAACACCCTTGAATATAATAATTTAGCTGTTGGCAGCATGGTGATTGCCTGCGCTTTACTTAAACCCCGATCTTCGAGATCTTTCAACAGCTGCAAGTCATCACTTTTTGAGAATTGCTCTAGCAAGCTGTAGAGGCGATCGCGCATCTCTTGCGCCGCCTTTCTAGTGAAAGTAAGCGCCAAAATCTGGTTCGGTTTAACGCCAGCCAACAGCAAACGTACCATGCGTGCTATTAGCAGCCAGGTTTTACCGCTACCAGCACACGCAGAGACGATCGCTGATCGCTGAGGGTCACAAGCAGTCTGAACTCGATACTCTTCGTTTGGGATGAGAACTTGATCTATATAGCTAGAACTCACCACATCCCCTTTCGGCAAATACCTCTGACGTCACAATATTTACAAACACCATCTGGTGCAAATGCTTGCATAGGTTTTCTTGACCAAAGTTGTTCGATATCCTCAGTTAGCTGGACTGAAAACTCGGCCATCACTTCCGACATGTTTTGAACCTCAAGAACCCTCAGGACTTTGTCATCATGTTTAGAAAGATCTGCCTTTAAGGCCACCCACTCTGCCTGCCGGACATCACGCCCACAAATCTTATGATTTTCATCGCCCTGATTGGCTGCCCGAGCATAAATTAATAACTGAGGATCATCCAGAATGTGATCTGCACGTAACTTCACTCTATCAAAACTCTGATTTTTATAGTCAATGACTGAGGCCACTTTAGTGTTCCCTACATGAACATCAAAACGATCGGCATAGCCTTCAATTCGAATATGTTTTTCCATCCTGTACTCGTCATAAAATCGCAGATCAAAACCAACCTTGACCTCACCATCCAAATACTCCCAGCCTTGAGATTCCCTTTGTAGCTGCCACTCCACAAAACTGGGAACTTGTTTTTGCCAATCCCGCAAAGTTCCTAGAACCCTAGCATCACCATCAACCAAGCGCTTAAATATCTTTTCAGAAATACTCATCAGCTCTGCTTGCATCCATACACGTCGCGCATCAGAATTTTTTTGCTGAAGACTAGAATTTATTTGGCTAGATAATTGCTGCTCCTTAGTCCTGAGTGCATGAAAAAAGGTTTTGAGGACAGCATGTAAAGTCTGGCCCGCCAAGGAGGCGTCAAAGCCCTCATCAAAACTTTTTATTTGCCTAAGCCCCAATAGACTACGAACGTAATAGCGGTATGGGCAGTCACGCAATGCTTTGTAAGCGCTCGGACTCATGGACCCAGGCATTGGCATATTGGCATCTAAAATAGCCACCGCCATAGTCATCGGTTTAGAGTTGCCGGTCACTATTTTGGGTTTGGGCTCTTCCGCATGCCAGTCGATTTGGGTTTGAAGGCGCTGTATCCATGCTGAAGGTCTTAGGGGTTCGCCACTCCCACTCTTACTTTGCCAAAGAAGGGCTACGCTCTCACATGAGGCTAGCAATTGAGAAAGATCTCTTGCTTGCTGAATAAATTGCGCCTCTACAGTGGAGCCTTTTAGAAGTCGATTGAGGGCGTCCGAAAAAAATAGGGGGGACTGAGAAAACGCTGGTAATTGCTGCTCATCACAACCGACGACTACAACCGCCTCAAAACTACGTAAGCGCGTAGAGCTCAGAGGCAAAATGCTAAGTGTTGCAAAAGCTTCTCTACCCACCTCTTGATAATTTGCTTCTTCGATAATGGTCTTTAGTAAACTCAGCCATTCGCTAAGGCGCATCGATAATTGCTGGTGCCCCGTCTTTCGCAAATCAAATGTAGTTAATGCCTCTAGCAGTTGCTTACCGGCAGAATCTTTTTCTAAACCTGTCGTCATACCCATTCTCTGCAAGTCCGCGTGCAATTGTTCATACGCTTTAGTGCAATCTACTTTCATACCTAACCAAGCATGATGGCGCCCTCTTACAAACTGCAATAACTCGAGAAGTGCTGGATTCGGTTCATCTGAGCCTTTTTTAAGTGCATTTGATCGCGCACCCTCAATGGCCAGATAAAACGTTTCCCATCCGGAATGAGCTTGACTCGCAATCAAAATATCTTCTAATTGCGCAACCAAGCCAACGTATACCGCCCCATCTTTTACATTTTCTTTGTTGAGACACTTTTTCAGATTTAAAAATGGATTTTGCAAAAACTCTAATAAGGCAATTGCTGTGGGCCCTTCTTTGGGGGATCGCAATAACTCCAGCCAACTATTAAGTGCTGCCGCTGCTCTCGTTGTGGATAACTTCCAGCCAGTTTCATCTTGGATCCTAAGCGATGGTCCCAGACGCGTAAGTAAAGCGCGTACTCTTCTAGCAACTAATCGATCTTGAGCAACCAAAGCAATATTAGTTTTGCCATCCATCAAATGCTGTTCAATAGTTTTTGCTGTTGCCCAGGCCAACTCTTCAAAACGTTTCGCTGCGATCAGGCGCCAATTTTTAAAAGAAGCTTTTTTAGTATTCTCAGCAGCTTGCTTTTCTGATGTAGTTAAAGTGAAGTGTTCATTTTCCGATATGCTTATAGTCTCTGCCCAAAGTCCTACTTTTTGCCAGTCCATCTTGACCTCTGTTACTTGAGCGTACTGCGCATAGCTTTGCAATAGTGTCTCAATGATTTCCCGATCAATCGGCGTGGGGTCCGCAGTTTCCACCCAAATAAGAGGTCTTACTTTTTGCTTATTTTCTTTGCTCAATTTTGCCCGCTCTAGGTGGGCGGCCATAGCAAACTGGTTTCTAAAAGCCGGGTCACTGGCGCTGCCGGTGTATCGCCAAAATGTCAGTAGCACTTGTGCTTCCTGATCGAGGACTTTACGGGCCAGAGCAGAATAGGCTTTTGCAATTGTTGCCTCGAGAAGCGGTTCTAGCTTTTGAAGCCATCCCTCTCCTACGCTAACTTCTTGCAGCCGTCTATTTGTGGAAGTGCCAATCAACTCACTTAACTCCGCCTGAAGATAAGGTGCGACTGAACTTGATAAGGTGTCACAAGCATCAATAATGGCTTGCGCCAACCCCCATGCCCCTGCCTCGCCCTCCGCTCTAAACCAAGTTTGAAGTTTTGGATGTTTTTTGAGCGTGGCATAAACAGCTAGCCAGCGCTCAAGGTCAGATTGCTTCTTGGGAAATTTCCAAGCGCCTGGTGCCGCCTCCAGCCAATCGCTAAAACTCAGAACTTGGGGTAAAAAAGCAATGCTTGGGTCGAGCCCTTCTGGGCGATTCGCCTCCAAAGCCGCCCTTAGACCTATTAGTGGGCCAGCAGTACTTAAAACCACCACAGGACGTTGCTGAGTTTGTTTGGCGCAGGTCCAGACCCCGACAGCTAATTGCGCAAGTGCAGTCGCATTAGGTTCAATAAACCATGTTTGCGTTATCTTTGTTTCGGAAATGGGGGGGAATGGGTCAGGCATTCTGCTTTAGGTGGTTTATGAGTATTTTGCTGGCTAATTTAGGGCTAATATCTTTTTTTAGACACAAAGCTTGGCTTATTGCTAATATAAGCGTTGTAACGATATATCTAAATAAGGAATTTTCATGAGTGCCGGTATTAAACATGTAACTGACGCCTCTTTTGACCAAGACGTTATCAAGTCCGACAAACCTGTATTGCTCGATTTCTGGGCTGAATGGTGTGGTCCTTGCAAAATGATTGGCCCTATTCTAGAAGAGCTTTCCGCTGAATACGGCGATAAGCTACAAATTGCGAAGATGAACGTTGATGAGAACCAAGGCGTTCCTGCCCAGTTCAATATTCGTGGCATCCCTACTCTCATTTTATTTAAAAATGGTACCGTTGCCGCTCAAAAAGTAGGCGCGCTTGCCAAATCCCAGCTGACCGCTTTTATTGATAGTCATCTGTAGATAGTCCCTCACCACAGGCTCTTAACTTGAGCTTGTGGTTTTTATCTACTTTTTTATGCCTTTTTCACTGAAAAGTTTGAGTCTTGTGATTTAGTCAGGGTTATTTTGGTGTATTATTAGCCAAACGCACTTATCAGTGCTCCGATTTTCAGTAATTTACCTCTTCTTTTAGCCAACTCCCCAAAATTCAGCTTTTTTTCTGATCTTGCTCAAGGTCGGCAAACCCTCAAAATACATCCCTACATTTAATCTTTACATACACCAGAGAACTACATGCAATTAACTGAACTTAAACTTCTTCACGTATCCGCCTTGCTTGAGATGGCATCCAGCCTAGAGATTGAAAACACACAGCGGATGCGCAAACAAGAGTTGATGTTTGCCATTTTGAAAAAGCGCGCTAAAGCAGGTGAAACTGTTTTTGGTGACGGCACATTGGAAGTGCTACCCGATGGATTTGGCTTCTTACGATCTCCCGAAGCCTCTTATATGGCCTCTCCGGACGACATCTACATTTCCCCGGCACAGATTCGCCGTTTTAACCTGCATACAGGTGACAGCGTTGATGGTGAAGTGCGGACACCTAAAGATGGTGAGCGCTACTTTGCATTAGTCAAGGTCGACAAGATCAATGGTTTGCCTCCAGAGGCACTAAAGAACCGCATCATGTTTGAAAACCTTACACCACTCCACCCTAATCGCACGATTCATTTAGAGCGCGAAATTAAGGCCGAAGAAAATCTCACTGGTCGCATTATCGACATGATCTCTCCAATTGGCTTTGGTCAACGGGGCCTGATTGTCTCCTCACCCAAGTCTGGTAAGACGGTAATGATGCAGCACATTGCGCATGCTATTTCTTCCAACTTCCCAGATGCGATTTTGATTGTTCTACTCGTTGATGAGCGCCCTGAAGAAGTGACTGAGATGCAACGTTCCGTGCGCGGTGAGGTGGTTGCCTCTACCTTTGATGAGCCTGCAGTGCGTCACGTGCAAGTTGCCGAAATGGTAATTGAGAAAGCCAAGCGCTTAGTTGAAATGAAAAAAGATGTGATCATCTTGCTCGACTCGATAACTCGATTAGCGCGTGCATACAACACTGTGATTCCTTCATCTGGCAAAGTATTGTCTGGTGGTGTGGATGCCAATGCCTTGCAGCGCCCAAAACGCTTCTTTGGTGCAGCCCGCAATATTGAAGAAGGCGGCTCCCTTACTATTCTGGCAACTGCTCTGATTGAGACTGGCAGTCGGATGGATGACCTTATTTATGAGGAATTCAAAGGTACCGGTAATATGGAAGTTCACCTTGAACGCCGTTTGGCCGAGCGCCGCGTTTACCCAGCAATCAACCTAAACAAATCTGGTACCCGACGCGAAGAATTACTTGTAAAAGCTGAAAATCTCCAAAAAATCTGGGTATTACGTAAGTTATTGGCAGATATGGACGATATTGAGGCAATGAACTTTATTATCGATAAACTTAAAACTACAAAAAATAATGGCGAATTCTTCGATTTAATGCGTAAAGGCGGCTAATTTAGCCTCGAAAAGCAAGTAAAACTGCGCTTTGTTGTTGATTTCATGGCATAATTTTGTTTTTATCGCATCACTAACTTGCAATTAACTTGGGTAAGTATTTAGCTTAAATTTATTAACTTAAACGGCTACCCGCTAATAGGACTTAACAATGAAACCTGGCATTCACCCCGAATATCGTGAAATCGTCTTTGTAGACGTTTCAAACAACTTCAGCTTCAAGACTCGCTCTACCATGCACACGAGAGAGACTATCAAGTGGGAAGATGGAAATGAATATCCATTAGCTAAGATTGAGACTTCATCCGAATCTCATCCTTTTTACACAGGTACCCAGAAGATTATGGATACCGCTGGTCGTGTTGAGAAATTCCGTCAGAAATTCGGCACTAAAGCAGTTGCTAAAGCAAGTGGTGATGGCGCAGCTAAAACAGCTGAGAAAAAAGCTGCTGCCGCAGAAGCTAAGGCTGCTGAAAAGCCAGCTAAGAAAAAGGCTTAATACAACTAGGGGTCGGGAAACCATCCCCTGCAAAATAAAAAAGGCAGCGTTTGCTGCCTTTTTTATTGCCGCTAAATTCATCTAATTTACCCATGGTTAAACTCACCGCCGCAGCCACCACATCAATTCCGCGCATCATTATTTTTGCGCTGACCTTGATTTATGGTTTTGCAGGCCTCTTTGTACGTGACCCATGGAAAAACGAGGATGCTATAGGCTTTGGTGGCATGTGGACCCTGCATCATGGCAATGCGGTTGACTGGATAGTCCCGCACCTAATGGGCCGTGATGTTTCGTTGGGTACACCGTTTCCTTACTGGTTGGGCGCTACCCTAATGGATATATTCGGTCCGTTTATGGGCATGGCTAATGCAGCTCGCCTTTACTCTGCAATATGCTTTTTTTCTGCAGCTCTAGCTATTTGGTATGCCACTTATCTGTTGGGTCGCCGCCCAGAAGTGCAGCCCATGGTACTGGCGGTAGGCGGTCAACCTGGTCGCAAAAACTATGGCATGACATTGGCTGATGGCGCCCTCCTGATCTTCCTAGCATGCATAGGCCTTGCCCAACGAGCACATGAAACTACACCCATGATGGCGCAACTCATGGGCATTAGCATTGTTTTGTACGGCACTGTGCGAGGTTTAGATAAGCCTTGGCAAGGCGGTCTATGGACTGGTCTAGGCATTGCAATTGTTGTCCTCTCCAGCAATCTCGCCCTAAGTCTCATTGTGGTGAGCTCTACCATCATCGCAGTGATCGCTAGCAATGCCAAACTCCGCTTTCGCTGGACCTTAACCAGCACTGCATTGGGTTTAATCAGTTTTGCCCTTTGGCCCGTGCTCTGGCATTTAGGCAATCTTAGCCCAGAGTGGCGGCATATCGCCGAAGAAGGCTGGCGCAATATGCCACAAATGAAGGCAACTCCTTCTTTAGATTCGCTTGGATTTTTCAGCGTCAACTTTTGGGCTTATGCATGGCCTGTTTGGCCGCTAGCCATCATCTCGCTTGCGCATTGGAGTCGCACAAAAGAATCTGGAAAATGGCGGGCGCCGCACCTTTGCATCCCTCTTAGTTTATTTATTGGTGGCTTGGTTTACATACTATTTCGTCTAGAAGCAAATGAGCATGACTTAATGATTTTGATCCCTAGTCTATCGATCATCGCCGCATTCAGTTTGCCAATTTTAAAACGTGGCTTAATTAGTTTTATTGACTGGTTTGCGATGTTTAGCTTTACCTTAATTGCATTGGCGATTTGGGTTATTTGGATCGCTAAGATGACTGGATTTCCAGAGTCTACTGCTGCCAATATCGCTAGATTACTTCCCGGCTTCCAGGGTCAATTTGATATTATTGGTTTTATTGTTGCAATTGTCATCACCGCGATTTGGCTAGGCATTGTCCGCTGGAGGACATCACGCGCACCAAAAGAAATTTGGCGCTGCCTGATTATCTCCGCATCAGGCACCACCTTAATGTGGGTCCTTTTAATGACATTGTGGTTGCCCACCATCAACTATGCAAAAACCTATCGATATGTATCTAATCGACTCACGCAAGTGATCGCAAATACCCCTGGCTGTATTGATACTAGCAATTTAGGAATGGCGCAACTTGCTTCCTTCACCTACTTCACAAAATTACCATTACGCGATGATCCAAGTTGCAATCTGATGCTAACCCATAGCTCTTTAGAAGCCAAAGCATATGCCAGTCTGAATAAGAAAAGAATCACTCTTCTATGGGAGGACCGACGTGCGGCCGACAGAGATGAACGGCTCAGACTCTACCAAATTACTTCAAGCGCTCTGGAATAAGCAGTGTTGCACTTTAAGTTATCGCGTCTGCGCGAAGACGTCCCTTCTCTACTAAAACTGGCCGCCCCTTTACTTATCGGGCAACTTGCAGTGATCGCCTTTGGTGTTTTAGATACCGCTATGACTGCGCGTTATTCAGCAAATGATCTGGCTGCGTTAGCTATGGCATCAGCGATTTTTATCAGTATTTATGTTGGACTGACCGGCGTCATCTCTGCCCTTGCTCCTATTGCAGGACAACTCTTTGGCGCCAAGCGTTTTGATGAGATTGGGGAAGAGGTAAGACAATCAGCCTGGTTGGCAATAGGACTTACTGTTTTAGGCTGTTTGGTTTTATTAAATGCTGATTATCTTTTGCAAATCGCCCATGTGAGTCCAGAGATTGAAGGCAAGGCACGTCTTTATCTTGATATCCTAGCCCTAGGCTTACCTGCTAGCATGGGAATGAGAGTGCTTATGGCTTTGCATAATGCCGTCTCACGTCCCACTGTAATTACTGTAGTTCAACTGATCGGTTTGGGCTTAAAGTTGCCGCTGAACTGGTTATTTATTTACGGTGGCTTTGGCTTTGAGGGGATGGGTGGACCCGGCTGTGCTGTCGCTACCGTCATTATCAGTTGGCTGTGGCTCATTATTACCCTGAGCTTTGTAGTGCTTGACCGCTTCTATAAGCCATTTAAAATCTTTAGTCATTTCAGCATGCCTGACTGGCGCCGCATCTGGACATTACTTCGCTTGGGGGCGCCCATTGGCTTTAGCTACTTAATTGAAGTAACCTCCTTTACTTTTATGTCCCTGTTTATTGCGCGCCTTGGCACAACCGCACTAGCGGGCCACCAAATTATCGCCAATATGGGTACCGTGATCTACATGGTTCCTCTATCTCTTTCAATCGCAACAATGACTTTAGTTTCTCAAGCAATTGGGGCCGATAAACAACAACGTGCCGAGGAAATTGGCTGGTCTTCGGTTTTCTTTACCACCGTTGTATGTATCTCCATTGGCATTGCCGTTTGGGTATTCCGAATAGCGCTATTAGACCTTTACGATCCACCGGCAGAGGTAAAAGTATTTTCTATTCCCCTCTTTTTGTTTATCGCTTTCTATCAAATCTTTGACGCATTGCAAGTCACAGCAGCATTTATCTTGCGTGCTTACCGCATCGCCTTTTGGCCTATGCTGATATACGCTGGATCGCTCTGGGGTGTAGGCTTGGGAGGGGGTTATTTAATGGGGTTTAATATTCTGGGCAATACTCCAAAATTCTTGCAGGGCGCTAACGGATTTTGGGCTGGCAATAGCATCAGCTTAGGTTTAGCGGCGTGCTTACTACTCTACCTCTTTAGGAAAACAGCGGCACGGTTTGAGAAAACGCACCCGCCGGTTAAAGTATAAATAGAACTAATCAGCGCTATTGGATTGGCCTGTAAGTACTCGGGGCGCCCGCAGGATTTCTGACGGGTGGTGCATAGCTAGGGTAACTGGGCACCTGATTCCCTTTGGAATACATGCACTGTTGATAAGCAATGTTGTATTGAGTTTGGGCTTGATTTTCTTTACCAGAAGAGTTCATGGCACCAAGTGCGGCGCCACCAAGCAGCCCAACACCTGCGCCAGTTCCGACATTGGCATGACTGCCGCCACCAATGACAGCACCAGCAGCAGCACCCAATGCAGCGCCAAGAGCAGCGCTCGTTACGCCCTCCTTCAGGGCGGCATTGCTAGTATCCTTCACTGCATTTGCAGCAAACTCTCGACACTGTTGATCATCCTGCTGAAAAACCTCAAATGGCTTGCCTTCACGAGGCATGATTGCAATAGTTGGCCCAGTGGGCGCTGATACGCAGGCAACTAAAGAGCCAATCATTACGACGGTTAACAATACACGCTTCATTTCTAATCCCTCGTTATTTTGATGTACTAAATTTAATTTCTTACTGGACATGCCCTGTATGCCCCGATGGTGGCATAGCGGGCTGCACTAACCAACCAGAAGCACAATTTTGTGCATACGGGAAGTATTTTCCACTAGCTTCGCAGAAATACCAAACTGGGGCCTGAGGTTGGGCGACTAAAACCATAGGCTGTGGAGGTGGCGCGTAAACCATGGGTGCCGAATAAACCACAGATGGCGCGTAATAAACAGCCCCATAAGGGTAGCCATAGCCACCGCCATAGTAGCCACCTCTCCAGCCACCCCATCCTGGGCCATAGGCTGCAGGGCGCCAACCGCCGCCATAACCGCCTCCAACGGAAACATTCCAACCTACATTGCCAGCCTGAGCAAGAACTGGAGCAAAGGGCACCAGCCCAGCTAGGACTAAAAAGAGTAAGCCCCATTTTTTAAAAGATTTTTTGAGCTGATGATTTCTCATTTTCATAATAGACCCCTTATTTTGGTCATCTTCCTTCACTTATAACGCTTGAAAATAATCTAAGCTGACAAGAATCTTGTTAAATGAAAGGTATTTACTGCTCTAGTTTCGCACCAGATGTGTAAATTACTCTACTCCATTTATTGGCCTCTATTTGGATCAGTTTACTAAGCTCTGAAGGGCTACTAGGGGCTGACTCCAAACCGCTTGCCAGAAGCTTACTTCTGATCTCGGGCTTATTGAGGGTTTGGCGCGTTAAGGTATTAAGTTTTTTTTGCAACGCAGGCGTCAGGTTTGCTGGCGCCATTAAAGAAAACCAGGAAGTTGCTTCAAAACCAACCAAACCCTGCTCTGCCAAAGTTGGGATTTGTGGGGCAGCCTGGGATCGCTTCAAGGTTGTGACACCAAGAGCCTGGATTTCCCCAGCCTTAATTAAAGGCAGGGAAGAAGAAAGATTATCGAAGAGCATAGAAATACGGCCGCTAATTAAATCTGGTAAAGACTGGGCACGGCCTTTATAAGGAATGTGTCGAATTTGAACGCCCGTCATCTCTTTGAATAATTCTCCGGACATGTGCAAGGAAGTGCCAATGCCGGAGGATCCAAAAGTCAGCTGATTGGGTTTAGCTTTGGCTAACTCAATTAACTCATGAAGATTTTTTACCCCCAACTGCTTACTCACCACTAGGACATTTGGAGTGCTTGCTAAAAAACTAATAGGTGTAAATCCTTTGATCGGATCAAAGGGCATCTTTTCATAAAGAGCCCCATTAATTGCATGAATCCCTACCGTACCAATTAGCAAGGTGTAGCCGTCTGGCTCGCTTTTAGCAACTAGATCTGCGCCAATGTTGCCACCATAACCAGGGCGATTTTCTACAAGTACCGGCACCCCAAGACTTTGCTGCCAACTCTCCGCTAATACCCGCGCCAATATATCCGGCGCCCCGCCAGGAGTAAAAGTCACCACAATTCGAATGGGTTGTGTTGGCCAAGTTTTTGAGCGATTCTGAGCGCTTACTTGAAAACTTGCAAACACCATGCAAAAGAAGACTCCAGCGAAGAATATCTTCGCCACTTTAGAGGCAAACAACATCCCTAAGGTTTAGTTAAAAACCAAAGTGAGTCCGAAGCCAAATCCATCCTTCATACCTCACAGGATCATCAGCACAAGGGCCGACACCGCACTCTAACAGGGTAGATATCAAATTAGCTACTACCAAAAGAATAAAAATAATGATGAGGGCATTAGCAATGAAGGAGCGTGATCGCACCTCGCGATTTGGAAGCATTAGTAAAATTGCTTGACCAGCTAAAAGACCGATATAACCTACAAAAGCCCACGTGTAAAAATGGAGCTCCAAGAAGGTGGCGCCAAATCCTGCATCCCCTGGCAAGACATGCAATAACACTTGGCGTAGCGAAACCATCATGCCAACTAGACCACCAATAATTCCCCATCCATAGTGAGCTGAATGCGCCCCACAACGAAGATTAAGCACTAAAGCAAAGCCAATAATCACAAAGCCCATGCGTTGCATTAAGCATAAAGGACAAGGCAACTCACCAAAGTAAATTTGATCCACAAAGGCGTAAGTTAAAACACCAACGACCGAAGCCAGCGCAAGTTGATTTCCTAGACTGGCTAAAGAGGGAAATGAATGCCGGCTCATAGACTAATATTAAGGTGTGTCGTAGCATGAATGCGGAACCAGAACATCAGAATTCCGACAGTGATTGCGAGCATCACTAAGCTCGCCATGCGCTTCTCAAGCCACACTAGAAGCAGTCCGATCAATACCGTCAGAAAAGGGAGAAACATATACATGCAAGAATTCTATCCTAGGATTAGGTCAATAACTACAAACAGTAGATTTAGAGGGTCTTTTGTATAAAATTATCCAATGAATCTGACCTCCGTTACTCCCCCCTGTCTTGCTCTAGCTATCCATGGAACCATAGCCCGAATTACCTTTAATAACCCTAGTGCGCGGAACGCCCTCACCTGGCCAATGTACGAACAACTCAAAAGTATCTGCCATAGCTTGGCAGAAAATCCGAATATTCGGGTGGCTATATTCAGGGGTGAAGGTGGTAAAGCCTTTGTATCCGGTAGTGATATAGAGCAGTTTGTCGACCTCAAGAAAGATGAGGCATATGAAGTGGCAGTTGATCGTATTTTTCTCTCCATACAGCACTTACCATTTCCAACTATTGCACTTATTGAGGGTTTGGCAATTGGCAGTGGCTTAATCATTGCTAGCGCATGTGACTTTCGCATTTCCACTCCTGATGCCCGGTTTGGAATACCCATAGCTAAGACCCTAGGCAACTGCTTGTCTCCAAGTAATTTATCGTGGATATGTGCGCACCTTGGAGTGCCAACAGTCAAACGCATGTTGCTCGCAGCAGAATTGATAGCAGCCCCAGAATTACTTGAAATGGGCTACCTCTATCTAGTCACTGAATCAGAAAAGATTGCTCAAACTGTAGAAACTTTAGCGAATAAACTGGCCTCGCTTGCCCCAATTACCCAAAAGGCTAGCAAACTTGCACTAGCGCGTTTAATTGAGAATAATCTGCCTGATTGCACGCCCCTCATGCGTGAAACCTATAACAGCATGGATTTTGCAGAGGGTGTTAATGCCTTTCTTGCGGGGCGTCCACCAAATTGGCTGGGGAGATAAACCCCCGCTAAACCACTATCTCAGCTTAAAGTTTAAAAAATTAAAGTCCCGCGGCACTCAGCATTTCCGAGGCCTCTAGATGAGGCGCACGACCTGAATTTTCTGCCAGCACTAGTTTTGCATACGGCATAGCTTTTACAGACTGCAAAAGCGAAGTGTTTAGCATTGGACTCTCCTCCCTCTTAAACAATGGTTGTATGAAGTGTTACCAGCCCATCCACGCTGCCCTCAAGAAGGTCACCCTTCTTTACGGGGCCCACTCCTGCTGGTGTTCCCGAGAAAATCAGATCCCCAGGCTCCAAAGTAAACAAAGTAGAAAGATAGGCAATCGTATCGGGAATATTCCAAATTAATTGATTAAGATTGCCCTCTTGTCGAACTGCACCGTTGACCAGTAATTTGATGGAACCCTGACTGGGGTGACCACATTGAGTAACTGGTGTAATGGTTCCACAGGGAGCGGATTGATCAAAGGCTTTCCCGGTATCCCAAGGACGTCCCATTTTTTTAGCCTCACCCTGTAGATCTCGCCGAGTCATATCCAAACCAACGCCATACCCATAAACATGATCAAGCGCTGAATCAGCAGGTATGTCCGCCCCGCTCTTTCCGATTGCTACCACCATCTCGATTTCGTAATGAACATCATTAGATAATTTTGGATAGGTCATATTTTTTCCATCGCTCACAATGGAATTAGATGGCTTCATAAAGAAAAATGGTGGCTCACGATCGGGATCATGACCCATCTCGCGTGCATGCTCAGCATAATTACGGCCTACGCAAAAAATTCGATTAACAGCAAAGCGGCGCGACTCCCCTGTTACTGGTAGCGATGGAATTATAGGAGGGTCAATAACGTAATGTGAATTCATGATTTAGATGTATTTATATTGGTAATTTATTTTTTGACTTAGCATTACAGCAAATTTTTAATATCAAAATACTAAGCGCTAATATGAAAGTTAAAGCATTAGCTAAGATCAATGGCCATTTTTCAATAATGAGACCATAGACTAACCACAAACCAACACCAGAGGTAAAAAGGGAATACATACCCAATGAAACCCCTGAAAGATTTCGAGTATGCCAAGACTGAATCGCCTGCGGCAAAAATGCCAAAGTAGTTAAAGAAGCGGCGCCATAGCCAATCAATTCAACTTGATGGAGCTCTAAGTTCATCGTTATATTGTAATTTTCTGATTAATCATTAAGGTAGCGGGATAGAAAAGATAGCCTTAAGAGTTAATGTATCACTGCTATTAGTAAATCCCTTTCCAATGCCGGCTTGGAAAGGTAAGGGACCACCATCGTAATAGACTGTTAAAAAAGCCAGCTGCTGAGTTCCCGGCCAAGAAACTGGCCCAGTACCCAACTGGTTATAGTTTGAATAAAACTCCGTACCCACCGCCCATTCAGGCGCCACCTCCCTGGAGATACGAGCCGCCGTATTGAAGTAAGGGGTCTGATGCACATAGGGTTGCGACAGGGGCTGGTCAAATATTGGATTAACTACTAAAAGCCACTTATCAAAATGCTTACCAATAATGAAGCGTGCCTCGGAGTTATATCGAGACTCCTCATATTGAGGCAAAATATTGGAGAGCTCAATATTCAATCCGCCAAAGAAGGCATCACCTTTTTCCTCTTGATAGGGCAACCACTTCAAACGCACCTTTGCTCCAGCATAATTCCAAGTGCTGTTGTTTACGACTGAGTTAATATAAAAGCCAACCTCTAAATCATGCCCCAGTCCATAGGCTAATTCAGGTGTGATTCTGGTATTACTATTGTTCATCACCTCACCAGAGTAGGAGGGGGTCTGAACACCCCTAGGAGTATTGTTGACGTGGAGCTCCAAGCTAGGCACTCCCTTGGCATTAATGTCATCGTCGTAAACCTGTATTTCGTCCTGCAAAACAGCATGGCTAACCATCGGCGCAATCAGCAACAAAAGGCTTAAGGAGAGTTTTAAGAGAAACCAGGGGTGCATTGTCATGATGCGAGAGTGTAGCAACGATTAGATCTTGGCGCTTAGGGTCTAATGACTTTCTCGGACCAAAGTTGCCATGGGCGTCCTACCGTCTTTTCAATTGTTTCCTGAGCCCTTGAAGCTTCGCCAGGACTGAGGTATTGCACTGTACCCATCTTCATAGCTTCAGCCTGAATGTTAGCATTTTGAATCGCATAGATCGCCCTAAATACGGCTTTCTTAATTGAGTCAGCTCCAACAGCATAACCATGACCACGCATTAAGACAAAATATTGCAAACCCATCGATTTTGATAAAGCATCACCCAAATCGATGCTTCCAACAAACATATCTGTATCGGTGTTGGGGCTAGCAAAGTCTCGAATCTCAAAAATCGGAGCCCCATCCCCCAAAAATGCGCTCATGTGATAAATCGGCTTAAGTGTAGAGCCCGTCAGTCCGTACGGCAAAGTAGCCGCAGCATGTCCATGAATCACGGAATTTATATCTGGGCGATTACGCAAGATCCCGCTATGTATGAAGCGCTCGCCGTAAGCTACGCGGACATCCCCATTCAAGGCCTTGCCATTCATGTCGAACTCGATAATATCGTCAACCGTAACAACAGAAGGCGCGATGCTGCGAGCCAGAAAAAATGTATTGGGATTGGCTGGGTTGCGAACACTGATGTGGCCATAACCATCCACTGCATTTTGATCGTACAAAATACGATTGGCAAGAACCAATTCCTCAATTGCCGCCTTTACGGCGGGACTTTCCGCTATTTTCTCTTTCACTGTTAAAGCGGAAGCGTCAAATGAAACAGTGCCTGCGATAACAAAGAAAATCGCAGCATATTGTGAAAAATATTTTTTCATACTCATCATTGCTTAACCTTACAAATTATCTTAAGCGCCACCACCTCTTGTGACATCACTCAATAAGAAAGCCATCCGAGGATGGCTTTCTCTAGAGCGTATCTAAAGTCGATCAGCCCAAAGTAAATTTTAACTGCCCAAGCTTTTCAACAGAGCTCACGATTTGATCGCCCTTCTTAAGCCATACCTGTTTATCTTTAGGCATTCCAGCAATCACACCTTGAGGTGTTCCAGTAAAGACGATGTCTCCAGGCTCTAAGGCCCAATAGGTACTAATATAGGACAACATTTTTTGGGTGTTATGAATAAAATCTGATGTATTAGAGTTTTGACGCATCTCACCATTTACCCAAGTCTGAACCTGTAGCTTATTGGGATCCCCGACTATGTCTGATGTAACAAAGTATGGTCCAATAGGCGCATATTGATCCAAGGTCTTACCAATCATCCACTGCCCGCTTGGAAGCTCCAACTGCAAGTCCCGCGATGAAAAGTCGTTAGAGGTGCAGTAGCCAGCAACATAATTTAATGTATCCGATTCGGGAACATTACGCATCTTCTTACCAATGACAATTAGCAGTTCCGTCTCATAATCTAACTTGTAGGACACCTCCAGCGGGGGGATCTGCAGCAAACAATTATGGGCAGCCAAACTGTTGTTGTACTTATTAAAAAGGGGTGGCACGCGAGGATGAGCCATGCCTATCTCATCAGCATGTGCACGATAGTTCAATCCCACACAAACAATTTTTCCTGGATTTTTAAAGAGCCTGCCAAAGGTGATGCTGGACTCGCTTAAGTAAGCGACCCCAGACTTATCAGCACCAGCGAGTACCTGATTAAATCCTCCCGCATTACCTTCTTGCAGTAATTGATCCAAGGTTAAAGGAGATACTATTTTCATTTTCTTTGCTACAGCGCGTACATCAATGACGCCCTTAGACGTCACCACCCCTAAAGTCTCAGTTCCATCGGCATTTAGTATGGATAAAATCTTGCTGTTTTTGACCATCTCCCGAGGACCCGTATAAACTGGTCCACCCCATACTGAAGTTTCGTGAGCGGATACCTCCTGCATCACCCCCATGGCTGAAACGGCCAAAACCCCAGCCCCAGAAGCGGAAACAGTCTTAATAAATTGACGGCGTGTACTCATAAAAATCTCCTATATTTATATTTTTTACTACTAGGGAGATATTACTGCACCCTCAAATGCGGTGCTGCAGCAAAAATGATTTGATGGCTAACCTAAGCCCATAAATAGTGCAATACGATAAGTGATAAAGGACGCAATATAAGCAAGTGCAAAAAGGTAGCTGAGCATGACTACAGGAATCTTCCAGCCTCCAGTCTCTCTTTTAACTGCTGCAATGGTCGACAGGCATTGAGGAGCAAAGACAAACCAAGCTAAAAGCGATAAGGCGGTAGCCAAGCTCCAGCTATTGGAAATCAAAGGAACCAGCGCTTCAGTGGCATCAGCTCCCGAGCTCGACAAAGCATATACCGTAGCCAAAGAACTCACCACAACTTCACGCGCAGCCATGCCTGGTACTAGAGCAACACTAATCTGCCAATTAAAGCCAATTGGAGAAAAAATATTCGCCAAAGCATGACCGAGCATGCCAGCAATACTGTATTGAATGGCTGAACCAGTAGCGCCCGCTGGTGGAAGAGGAAAACTCGATAAAGCCCACAAAGCAATTGTCATGGTCAAAATAATTCCACCAACCCGGCGTAAAAAGATTTCTGCCCTCTGCCACAAGCTCATTGCTAAATTGCTTAAGCGAGGTAAGTGATAGCTAGGCAACTCCATCATCAAAGCATTCATTCTGAACTGCTCACTGGTGAATCGCTTCAGAATCCAAGCAACACCCATGGCCCCAAAAATCCCAGCTAAATAGAGTGCGAATAAAACTAGACCCTGAAGATCGATGCCCATCCAGACTTTTACTTCAGGAATAAAAGCGGATATAAGCAATGCATAAACGGGTAAACGTGCTGAGCAGGTCATCATCGGTGCAATTAGGATGGTTACTAATCGATCGCGTGCATTAGAAATGCTACGGGTCGCCATAATGCCGGGAATAGCGCAAGCAAAACTAGATAGGAGGGGAATGAAAGATCTGCCAGATAAGCCAACAGAACCCATGATGCGGTCCAGAAGATAGGCGGCACGTGGTAAATAACCGGACTCTTCTAACAATAAGATGAAGAAAAATAAGATTAAGATCTGCGGCAAAAAAATGACAACACCACCCAACCCCGCTATGACACCATTGATGAGTAAACTACGCAACCAATTATTCGGCAATACCTCAGTTAACTGGCCCCCAACATATTCAATGGCCGCCTTAATCAGATCCATTGGCAAAATAGCCCAACTAAAAACCGCTTGGAAAATAAAGAAGAGTAACAAGGCCAAAATAATAGGGCCAAGGATAGGGTGGAGCAAAACTGCATCTAGGCGATCAGTCAAATGATCGGGAATAATTTGATCTAAGTGCAAGTTTTTTAAAATACGTTGCACTTGAATATTATCGGTTTCAGTATGCGCTATGTGCGAGGCAACGTTCTCCAACGTAGCATCGCTGGTGCCCGTTCGCAAGGAGCTTAAATTACGCCAATCTAATTGGTCGAGATATCGCTTGATCCCATCAGCCCCATTCGCCTGAATGCCAACACTGGTGATAACAGGTAAACCCAGCTCTTTTGATAAGGCATCTATATCGATATGCAAACCCTGGCGCTGAGCGATATCAAGCATATTGAGAACCACAATACAGGGGAGACCCAAACGTTTAGCGGCCAAAACTAAACGTAAGTTGCGCCGCAGGTTCATTGCGCTCAAAATGCACAAAACAAGATCCGGTCTTTTTTCGCCCTCGGCTCTGCCTAGGAGGACATTGCATGTCACACGCTCATCCAAGGATCGAGGGTACAAACTATAAGCACCTGGTAAATCCAAAATACGGATATTTTTTCCACCTTCTAAAGTCAGGCGTCCCTCTTTACGCTCAACCGTGACCCCAGAATAATTTGCTACCTTTTGCCGGCTGCCTGTGAGGAGGTTAAATAAGGCGGTCTTTCCACAATTGGGATTACCCAAGAGTGCCACAACAGGTTCATTAGTAAAAAAATGTAGTTTAGATTCAGACATGCTGATCCGACACAACTTCAATCATGCACACCTCAGATTGACGCAAGGCAAATGTGGAGGCTCCAACACGAACCAAATAAGGGCCCTTACCCAGCAATCCTTTTCTTAAAACGGCAACTGGTTCTCCAGGTAAAAACCCAATATCTTCCAACTGCCCCTTAATTTGTGGGGCACCTTTAGGAACATGTATTCCACTTACACGGTATGGGCTACCTAAATCTACCTGGTCTAAATTCATTAAATTGTTTGGTTTACTAGTTGTAACTATATTATATCCATAATGAGAATGAATATCATTTATGAATAATATGACCTAACGCGATAATCCTATGTCGCTTCATATAGCTAGAGCCTGATCTAGAGCAAAAAAGGGCTTTATTTAAGGCATACTATTTATATTCATTTACTGGGATACCCCATGTACCTACCTAAGCACTTCCAAGTAGACGATGCCAATATTCTGGCATCCTTCATAAAGGAATACCCTCTTGCCACAATAATCGGCATTCTTAATAGGTGCAGTGAAATTAATCATGCCCCTTTAATGTTGAGTGCCGATAAAACGCGCCTCTTTGGCCATCTTGCCAAAACTAATCCCCTCTTACAAGTTGCCTTTCAAAGAAATCCTACAATCACTGCTGTTTTCCACGGGCCCAATGCCTACATAACACCGACCTGGTATCCATCCAAGCCCGCATCTGGAAAAGTAGTTCCCACCTGGAACTATGCGGTAGTTCATGCTGAAGGGCAATTAAAGTTAATTGAAGATCCGATCTGGTTACGTGAACACGTTTCCAAGATGACCGATATTCATGAGCCTACGTATAAATCCAACTGGAAATTAGAAGATGCGCCGGAAGAATATGTGCAGATGATGCTTAAGGCGATTGTTGGTATAGAAATCCAGATCACCAGCCTAGTAGGTAAATTCAAACTTAGTCAAAACAGGCCCCCAGAAGACTATGCGGGCGTAGTAAATGCGCTTAGCAACTCTCCAGCAGAAAAACTTCAAGATATGCTGGGATGGATGTCAAAGCCTTAAGAAATAAACATTATGGAGTTGAGTACCCATATTTGAACAAGACGGCTTTAGCCTCAGGACTTTGAAGGTAATCATAAAGCTCCACTGCTAACGCTGATGGATTTTTCATTAGTATCATGCGTTGTTTAATTGGTGTGTACAAGCTTTCTGGCAAAGCAATGTAATTTATAGATCCAGATAACTCAGGGGCTTTAGCTAGTGAGAGTGCTGTAATGCCTACATAAGCTGCTCCAGAACTGACATACATTGTTGCAACTGAAATATTCTCACCATAAACTAACTTATCCTTGAGTCTATCCCACAATTTGGTAGATTGGAGGTATTGAACTGCTGCTCTTCCGTAAGGTGCGAGATCAGGATTGGCGATTGCAATTCTTTTGGATTGCCCCAAAATAAATTGAATTTGCTCGGGATCAGCGCTGACTTTAATTCCACTAGAGTTATTGGCAATAAAGGCCAAATAGCCAATGGCATAAACAACCCCCGTATCTCGAGTCAGACCAGCCCGATACAAGTAATTAGGGAAAGCTTCATCAGCTGAAATAAATAAACTAAATGGGGCGCCCTGCTTTATCTGACTGGCAAAATTACCAGAGGATCCATAAACCACCCGAAGATCTTCTGGGTGTGTCCGTTTAAAATCACGATAGATCACTTCGAATGCTGGCTTCATATTGCTGGCAACAGCCACATTCACCGTTTGTGCATAAGCACTTTGGGTTACTAAGTTAGCTAGTAGCAGAAAGGGGTAAAGCAAGCAGCTAAATTTCAACAATGAGCGCCTTTTAAAAGGTAAGACTGGTTTATATCCATCCTAGAGTTTGCCGCTTCAATCCCACTGATTTATACCCTAGAGTATTGCTGGACAAAGTCCGAATTTTACGGATTAACTTTAGCACTTCCCGGTTGGTGCTAATTTCCTCCCGCATTGCCAGGAAAAAGATTTCCTCTTTAACTCGGATAAAGTCTAGGCCATTTTCTACCGCAATGCTTTTTATCCCCATCCCGACATCTGCCTTTTTTGCCATAATGGCATTGGAAATAGCGGTATGGGTAAATTCTTCTTGCTCGTAGCCATTGATTTTTGCGGGATCAATACCATCCTTAGCTAGAATCGTATCCAGTAAAAGTCTAGTACCAGATCCTTTTTGACGATTAATAAAACGAATATGAGGCCTGGTCAAATCCTTAAGACTGGTCACATTATGTGGGTTACCCTTTGCAATCATTAACCCTTGGACACGCGACATTACCGGAAAGATTGTGATACCTTCTCTATGTAGGCGTTTAGCAATAATTTGAGAGCTCTGTGGATCTGACACATGAAAGCCTGCAATGTCGACCGTATCATTAAGCAGTCTCTCCAAAGCCTCACCTGAACCAGCAATACTAAGATCAAGCCCAGCAATATCCTGAACTGCTTGTTGAATAATCGGATCACTACTGCTGATCAAGCTCAAATGCTGAGTAGCCCTTACCCTAAATTGAGCAAAACCCTCTTCCAAATGTAAAAGGCTAGATTGGCCAAGTCTGAGCGTTTTTTCATCAAAATCATCCATAAATGTGATGAGGTAATTAGCATATTCAGATAACTGAGAACCATGACCACGGACGCGATCTATTAACTTAAAACCAAGCGCCCCTTCCATATCATTTAATTTTTGCCACACATTTCTATAGGAAAGTCCCGCTCTTTTGCAAGCGGATACCAATGTCTTTCCCCGATGAATATCCTTCAATAGATCAGTTATCCATACCAAGTCGATCATTGCTGGATCTTTTGTCGATTTATTGCCAAAAACAAGAATTGGTCTAATTTGAATCCGCATATGTAATTTATTGCATATTGATATTTTGTAATATGACAGATACTAACTTAACATATAAAAAATCGAAAATCATGAAATTCTCAATAAATCACTTATTCGCAATCGCTTCAGCTTTAATCAGCCTTCTGAGCAATCCAGCCTATGCACAGGAGAAAAGTATTGTGGTCTCATCGACCACATCTACAGAACAATCCGGCTTATTTGAATTCATACTCCCTATCTTTAGGATGAAAACGGGTATTGAGGTAAAGGTGGTGGCTGTAGGAACTGGGCAAGCTTTGGATATTGGCCGTCGTGGTGATGCTGATGTAGTGTTTGTTCACGACAAACCTGCAGAAGAGAAATTTGTCAGCGAAGGATTTGCTACTAAACGTAATGAAATAATGTATAACGACTTTATTTTAATTGGCCCTAAATCTGACCCAGCTAGAATTGTTGGCGGGAAAGATATACAGGTTGCCTTTCAGAAAATTGCCGATGCTGGTGCAACCTTTATATCGCGCGGCGATAAGAGCGGCACCAATGCCGCTGAACTACGTTACTGGAAAGGCGCTGGTATTGAGGTTAATCAAACCAAGTCTTGGTATAAGGAAACGGGCTCAGGTATGGGGCCAGCTTTAAATACCGCCTCAGCCATGAACGGCTATATCCTATCTGATCGCGCTACCTGGCTAACATTTAAAAATCGTGGAGATTTAATAATTTTGGTTCAGGGTGATCCAAAGCTCTTTAATCAATACGGTGTCATGTTGGTAAACCCTGCAAAATTCCCTAGCGTAAAAAGAGTAGATGGCCAGGCCTTTATCGATTGGCTTGTCTCTAAGAATGGCCAAGATGTTATTGCTAACTACCAAGTTGGCGGGGAACAACTATTTTTTCCTAATGCAAAGAAATAATTTATGGCTCTAGTGAAAATTAAGTAGTCTATATGGAAGTTACGTTAACCCAAATCGTCTAACCAGCATTGTCTTAATAAATTGTGTTAACAAGAAATAACCCAGCAAAATGGGTAGCAAACCAAACCAATAAATGGGTGGGAGTGGCTGCATGCCTAAAGCACTGCTTAAGTGGGTATATGGCAAGATGGCGCCAATAATGCAAATACCTGTCGTGGTGAGGAGCAAGGGAAGACTTGGCCTGCTTTGCAAAAAAGGGATTTTGCCGGTGCGAATAATGTGCACGATCAGTGTTTGAGATAACAAAGATTCGACGAACCAACCCGTCTGAAACAGGCTGGCATGCTCTACGGAGTTAGCCTTAAGAACAAACCATAGCAAACCAAATGTTGCGTAATCGAAGAGTGAGCTTACGGGGCCTATGCAGAACATATAACGAGCAATTTGTGAGACATTCCAAGATCGGGGCTCTCTCAGATATTCCTCATCCACATAATCTGTTGGCACTGATGTTTGAGAAAAGTCATAAAGCAGATTATTCAGCAGAATCTGTACTGGAGCCATTGGTAAAAATGGGAAGATGGCACTAGCTCCTATCATGCTAAACATGTTGCCAAAATTAGAACTAGCAGACATTTTTAGATATTTCATAATGTTGCCAAATACCTTTCTACCCTCAAGAACACCCTCTTTTAAAATTAATAGGTTCTTTTCCAGCAAAATAATATCTGCGGTTTCTTTAGCAATATCTACAGCTGTATCAACCGAGATACTGACATCAGCTACTTTCAATCCCGGCCCATCATTAATGCCATCACCAAGATAGCCAACAACATGGCCGCGAGACTGCAATACGTGAATAATCCTCGCCTTTTGAGCTGGAGCCATGCGGGCGAAGACAGAAGCCTCCTCGGCCCGATCACCAAGCTCTTGGTCGCTCATCTGGTCTAAATGGGGGCCCAACACCACCGAGTCAGCTGAAATGCCGACCTCACTACAGATTTTGCGGGTAACGAGTTCGTTATCGCCTGTCAAAATCTTTACCTTTACACCCAAGGCATATAACTCAGCAATAGCGGGTTTTGCAGAATCCTTAGGGGGGTCCAAAAAGGCCACGTAACCCACTAGGGTTAAATTTTTCTCATCACTTACGGTGTAGTGATTATCTGGATTAGCTTTGGCTGGTGGTATCTCTTGAATAGCCACCGCAATCACTCTAAAGCCATCTCCGCTCAACTCGGAAAATAAAGCCTCTTGTTGAAGTCTTAAATCCTCCGTCAATGGCTGGGATATACCATTGACCATTACGCAAGAACAACAGGATGTAGTTTCTTCAACAGCTCCTTTGCATACCAAAATCTGCATTGCCTGATTTTGCTCAATAATGACGGACATACGGCGTCTCTGAAAATCAAATGGGATTTCATCTATCTTTCGATAGCTATCTGCGCTATGCAACTTATGATTAACATCAACATGTTTTAATACGGCTACATCTAGTAGATTCTTTAAGCCAGATTGGTAGTGGCTATTAAGATACGCAAACTCAAGCACCCTCTCATCTTCGTTGCCGGCAATATCAACATAACGCTCTAAGATAATTTCATCCTGAGTAAGTGTCCCCGTTTTATCCGTACAAAAAATATCCATTGCGCCCAAATTTTGAATAGAATTGAGCCGCTTCACAATCACACGTTTACGAGCCATGGCAATAGCGCCTTTAGCCAGATTAATTGTCACAAGCATCGGCAGCATTTCTGGTGTTAATCCAACTGCTACTGCGGTGGCAAATAACAAAGCTTCAAGCCAATCACCTTTAATTAGGCCGTTGATAAAAAAGACTGTTGGAACCATGACCGCCATAAACTTAATCATGAGCCAAATAAATTGCTTAATACCCGCATCGAAACTTGATACTTTTTTACCTAAAGTAATATCAGTGGCCAATTTTCCAAATTGAGTTTGGGATGCCGTGCGAAGAACTAGACCGACACCTAAACCGGAAACCACGTGACTCCCCATAAAACAGATGTTACAAAGCTCAAATGCTGAATCCACTTTATCTGTGGCGTGAGGTAGCTTCTCCACTGGCATAGCCTCGCCAGTTAAAGATGATTGATTGACGAATAGATCGTTGCTTGATAGTAAACGCAAATCTGCTGGAATTAAATCTCCGGCCGAGAGTTTAACGACGTCACCTGGTACCACTTCATTTAAGGGGATCTCTTGCTCTAATCCATCACGTAATACCGTAACCTTAATGCTCACCATTTTGCGTAATTTTTCAGCAGCTTTATTAGATTTATATTCTTGTAAGAAAGCTAGGCCTGTTGACAAAAAAACCATGGCAGCAATCACTAGGGCGCCTGTTGCACCTCCCGTTGTAAATGAAAGTACCGAAAGCCCAATGAGCAACAAAGGTAGCGGAGATAGAAATAAGGCTAAAAATTGTAAAAGCGGATGTATGTGACTGGAAACATCAATTGAATTTGGCCCAAATTGAGCTAACCTTTCGGTGGCCATCATTTGGCTAAGCCCGCCAATGGAGCTCTCAAGCTCTCCAAGCAAAATATCTATAGGGGCGTTTGAAAAGTGAACTACATCAGGGTTGGATTGTTTAGCCATTTTCGCCACCTTATTTTAGGATCGAAATACCGCTGGGAACAAAAAAATACCCGCTGGGTTAGGCCAGTCGGGCATTTAATCTCAATGCAGACTTCATCTGCAAATGAAAAATTACTTCTTAGCTGGAGCTACAAATCCAATAGCCGTGTCATCAACAAACTCAACCATGACGTCATCCCCGGCTTTAAATTTCTCAAGACCTAGAACACTTTGATCCACTTTTACTTTTTGCTTTTCACCACTTGGCAATGTGAATGTCACAATACGTGTTTTAGCATCAATCATAGTGATCTTCACGGTTGCATAAACTGTATCAGCAGTCTCTTCGAATGGTTTAGATGAGCCCTTACCAGAAATAACTACTGAGTGAACGCCAGATACACCTGGCTTTGCATCCTTAGCAACAGAGGTCAAACCCACCGCGATCGCTTGGGCATGCTCAACCACAAATGTATCGCCTTTTTTTACTTTATCCAAATAATTAACTTGCTTAGATACATTCATTTGAACCAAGTTACCGTTTGCATCTTTTAATACAACAACGCGCTTCTTTAGATCTACTGAATCTACAGTAGCAGTGATAACAGCCACTTCAGCAGCTAAAGGCAACATTTTTGCTGGTAATTGAGCAAAAACAGAAGTAGCAACAACCAAACCAAACGAAGCTATTAATGCTGTAATTAAAGATTTCTTCAAGATGACTCCTAATTAGACAAAAGGGTTAAAAGGGGCCCCCACAACTGGATTGCCCGCGAAATGATTGTACCCATGATGTGGGGCAGTTTTATGGCACTAAAGTGAATATTTTGGCTCTGGGCTTCGAAGATTTGATACATTGACAGCTAAATGGGGAAAAACCCTCATATCCCCTCTTCTTTTGCGAAAGTTGCAAATACACAACGTGATTTTGATTAAACCCTGGAATGAGGCAAAAAATATAGCCTACCCCATCAGACATGCCGTTTTTGTCATAGAGCAAGGGGTACCAAAGGAAATAGAGATTGATGAGCATGATCCTCATGCCTCGCACGCTTTAGCTTGTTTCAATACCGAATACGTAGGTACCGCGCGCCTTATTAAGCTTTCTAGGTCTTGCGGTCAAATTGGCCGAATGGCAGTATTAGCCCACTCTCGTAATCGGGGGGTTGGTGGACGGCTATTAGTTGCGCTGATTGAGTATGGCAAAACAGAGGGAATGGTGGAGTACCTCTTGCACGCGCAGTTGGGTGCCATCCCTTTTTATGAAAAATTGGGCTTTATTCCTTACGGCAAAATTTATGATGAAGCGGGCATTTCGCATCGTAATATGATTCTTTTAATATAAAAACGCAAATGCCAACGGCCTATTCCCCCAATACTTCGCCTTTTCTTTTTCGTGTTTGCTATTCTGACACCGATGCAGCAGGCTTTATTTACCATGGTCGATATCTAGAAATATTTGAACGTAGTCGTGCCCAATGGCTTTTTGAAAGAGATTTAAGCCCATCTAAATTGGCATCAGAATTTGGCATCCTCCTCCCCGTCCGAGAGCTCACAATGAGCTTCCATAAACCAGGGCGCTTAGACGATCTTCTACTGATAGATCAGGTGATTGAGCATCGAGGACGCGCTCAAATAGCCGTCAAGCAAACTGCTAGGCGAATCAGCGATAAAGCAGACCCAGAGCTAATTGCCAGCGCCCTCCTACACATCGTTTGCGTAGACACCGCCACCCTGAGGCCCAAAGGCCTTCCAGATTGGCTATTTGCTGCCGACCAATAGCTTAAAATAGATACTCTTACTGCAAACACACCAAGTGTGGCAGCTCACCCCATTGGCCGGGATAGTCGTTTAATTGAATACGGGCCAATTTTCTTTTGGCTCTTATGTTATTTACAGATCTTGGTTTATCAGCATCCATTCTTCGTGCAATTGAGGAAGAGGGCTATACCAGCCCCACCCCGATTCAGGCGAAATCTATTCCCGCCGTATTAAAAGGCGGTGACTTACTTGCAGCCGCTCAGACGGGCACAGGCAAAACAGCGGGCTTTACCCTACCCATTTTGCAGCTATTAACTACTACGGCGAAGCCAGGCAGCGCTAAGCGTCAATTGCGAGTACTCATCTTGACCCCCACTCGAGAATTAGCGGCTCAGGTCCAAGAATCAGTTCTCACTTATGGCAAGTACACCGATCTCAAATCCACGGTGATTTTTGGAGGTGTTGGGGCCAATCCACAGATCAGGGCAATTCAAGCGGGTTTGGATATTTTGGTAGCGACGCCTGGGCGCCTACTTGATCTAATGTCACAAAAATGCGTATCCCTTGATTCAATCGAGATCCTAGTATTAGATGAGGCGGATCGAATGCTCGATATGGGGTTTTTACGAGATATCAAAAAGATTTTGGCAGCCCTGCCTAAGAAACGTCAAAATCTACTCTTTTCAGCTACCTTCTCCGATGAAATAAAAAAACTTGCAGACGGCCTACTAAACTCACCCGAACTAATTGAAGTAGCTCGTAGTAATAGCGCCAATGAGGCCATTGCACAATTAATTCATCCAGTAGATAGGGCTAATAAACATCCCTTATTAGCGCATCTGATTAAAAGTAATAGCTGGAAGCAGGTGTTGGTTTTTACACGTACCAAACATGGTGCCAATAAGTTAGTGACCCAATTAGAAAAAGACGGCATCACTAGCATGGCCATCCATGGCAATAAGAGTCAAAGTGCGCGCACTAAGGCATTGACGGAATTTAAGGATGGCAAAATCACAGTATTGGTAGCCACCGATATTGCGGCACGTGGAATTGATATCGACCAACTCCCGCATGTCGTGAACTATGACTTACCAAATGTATCAGAAGATTATGTCCACCGAATTGGCCGTACGGGGAGAGCTGGATCTAATGGTGTGGCAGTATCTTTAGTATGCGTCGATGAACATCAAATGCTCAGAGATATTGAGAAGCTAATCAAACAAAAACTTCCTCAAGAGGTGATCCCAGGATTTGAACCCGATCCTAACGCTGTAGCTCAACCTATTCAATTGCGCAGTCAGCAACACCAGCAGTCTAGAAAGCCTAAGCCTCCTGGTAACGCGGGTGGGGCCGACCGTACACCAAGGACAGGAAAGCCAGCTGCAAAGCGTAGTGGGTCTCCTAAAAAAAGTTTTAGCCGCTAGGCTTTTATTAGAATAAATTCTTAAAAGTCCATTTAACTATTTTTGATTAATTCATCCAAAGAGATTCCATTCTTATGACCATTACTCGTCGCGCTGCTGTTAAAGCAATCGCCAGCGCATTCGCACTTCCAGCACTCAGTCCCTTTTCGTCGGTTTTTGCCCAATCGAATCCTGAATGGAGCACTTATGAGATCGTGACTGAAATCAATTTGGAAAGTCCTAATGGGATAGCTCAGGCATGGATTCCACTTCCCCTTATTTTGGATACGGACTACTTCAAAACACTGGGAATCAATTCCGAAAGCACTGACCCTAAAGCAGTCATCCAGATTTATCAAACTCCAGATAAACAAGCCCGTATGATGTGGGCCCAATGGAATCAATCCTCCACCGGTCATACCGTCAAGGTATCCATGCTCGTTAGCACACGAAATCGCCATTTAGAGCTAGCTAACCCGAGCCCCGTGTTAACACTTTCTAAAGAAGAGCGTCAATTCTGGACCCGAGGCACTAAATATCTTCCAACCAATGGCATTGTAAAAACAAGGGCGCAAGAATGTATCGCGGGCTTGCCAGCCAACGCAACAGATATTGAAAAAGCAAAAGCTATTTACGACTGGGTGGTTGACAACACTCATCGCGATCCCAAAACTCGAGGCTGCGGTCAGGGTGATGTGAGATTGATGCTAGAAACTAATAATTTAGGCGGAAAGTGTGCGGATATTAATGCAGTCTATGTAGCTTTAGCACGTTCAGTTGGTGTGCCAGCGCGTGATGTCTATGGAATTCGAATTGCTGACTCCGCTCGTGGTTATAAGAGTCTTGGAAAATCAGGTGACATCACCAAAGCTCAACATTGCCGCGCTGAGTTTTATGCGACTGGATTTGGCTGGGTTCCAGTTGACCCTGCAGATGTCCGTAAAGTAATTCTAGAAGAAACCGGTGGACTTGCCGTGTCCGATCCCAAAGTAGTTGCTATCCGTGACTACCTCTTTGGAAACTGGGAAATGAATTGGATGGCCTACAACTACGATCATGACGTATCGCTTCCTGGGTCATCATTAGGTAAGAAAGGTGACATTCCCTTCATGATGTATCCACAAGCTGAGAACAAAGAAGGTCGTTTTGACTCCCTTGATCCCGATAACTTCAAATACAAAATTACCAGCCGCCGTATTAGCTAATGCCTGCTGATTAAATGATTTTTTTAGTCTGTTACCGGTGAGATATTTGTTCATCAAATATATTAAGAGAGTGCTAGCTCTCTCACTCAGTTTTTGTCTCGCGGTACTTGCATTTACCTCCACAGCGCATGCTCAGTGGCGTCCCTCTAAAGAAACGGGGCTAACTCAAACTCCTCCATTGCAACTGAAAAACTTATCCAATCAATTGATAAATATATCAAATTTCAGTGGCAAGGTGATCGTTGTGAACTTTTGGGCTAGCTGGTGCGAGCCTTGCAGAGAAGAATTTGGGGAGCTTATTTATCTTCGAGAAAAATATGGCTCCCAGGGTCTGGTTGTGCTCGCTGTAAATTTAGCAGAAATGAAACCGCGAATTATGCAATTTCTTAAAGGAAATGGAATTTCTGAGAATGCCATTGAGATCCTGTTAGATCGAAATAGCACCACTTACAAAACATGGAAGGCGCGCGGCATTCCGACCACTTTCTTGGTAGGAAAAAACAGTGTCGTCGAGGGCGCTTGGATTGGCGCTATTGATGATGCTGATGCCGAAGATGTAAAAAACAAAATTGAATTTCTTCTCAAGCAATAATCCACCTAATCTCCCCCATGACTATAAACATATCAACCGCTGATCAGGAGCCCCGACTAACATCTCTTTCCCATGGGGGTGGATGTGGATGCAAAATTGCACCAAGCGTTCTTTCTGAGATTCTTAAGGGCGTTCCTCAACTACCCTTTCCTAAAGAATTATTGATTGGGATTGAAACATCTGATGATGCAGCGGTGTATCAAATTAATGAGTCGCAAGCTATTGTGGCTACAACAGATTTTTTCATGCCCATTGTCGATGACCCGTTTGATTTTGGAAAAATTGCTGCAACTAATGCAATAAGCGACATCTATGCAATGGGCGGTACTCCACTCTTTGCTCTTGCTCTCGTAGGCATGCCCATCAATGTACTTTCCAATAAAACGATTGCTCGTATTTTAGAAGGTGGTGCAGAGGCCTGTCGTAGTGCCGGCATTCCGATTGCCGGAGGTCACACGATCGATTCAGTGGAGCCTATTTACGGTCTAGTAGCGATTGGCATCATCAATCCTAAAGAGGTCAAGAGCAATGCTGCCGCCCAAGTGGGTGATGTACTTATTTTAGGCAAACCGATTGGGGTTGGCGTACTTTCAGCGGCTCTCAAAAGAGATGTCTTAAGTCCAAGTGGTTACCAAGAAATGATTGCCAACACCACCAAACTTAATACTGCGGGGCCTGAGCTTGCAAAATTGGCAGGTGTACATGCTTTAACCGACGTCACTGGATTTGGTTTAGCTGGTCATACACTAGAATTGGCGCGTGGCTCAAACTGTTCCGCTCAAGTTAATTGGAGTCAAATTCCCCTGCTCTCTAATGTTCAAGAATTTGCCAATCAGGGGGTTATTACTGGCGCCTCAGAGCGTAACTGGCAAAGCTACGGTAACGATGTTTTATTGCCTAGAGAGTTTTCTGCGGCGCAACAAGCATTGCTAACCGACCCACAAACCAGTGGAGGCCTTCTAGTTTCCTGTAGCCTAGAATCTGTTGATGAAGTCCTCGCCATCTTTCATCGTCATCAATTTTGGAATGCTAAAGTTATTGGCAAAATGCTTTCAAAGCAAGATAAACCTTTAGTAATATGTATTTAATCTTCCGCCAGTTTAAATACACTAGAAAAGTCGAGCTGTCCATTGCCAGCTTTGCTGTGGGCTCCATATAAATGATGCGCCAACTCTCCAAGGGGAATATGTGCATCTAGACCCTGCGCATTCTCTACAGCCAAACCTAAATCCTTGAGCATAAGATCGACCCCGAATCCCCCTGCGTAGCCATTTGAGGATGGTACGCTTTCCATCACACCAGGACATGGATTGTATAACTCAAGAGTCCAGTTACGTCCTGAACTTTTAGACATGATGTCAGATAGCACCTTCGGATCCATGCCATTTGCAATACCCAAACGCAAAGCCTCACTTGTTCCCAGCATCTGAATACCTAAAAGCATGTTATTGCAGACCTTAACGGTTTGGCCTCCCCCATTAAGGCCTGCGTGAAAAATATTCTTTCCCATCTTCTCCAGCAAAGGCATGGCCTTCTCTAAATCACGAGTCTCGCCACCTACCATAAATGTCAAAGTGCCCGCCTGAGCTCCACTGGTACCCCCGGAGACTGGGGCATCAATCATTGCAAAACCTTTTACCTTGGCTATAGCTGCGATCTCCTGGGAGACTCGCGGAGAAATGGTTGAGCAATCAATCAACAATGGGTTGCCACTTGCTGCAGAAAGCAAACCCGTATCGCCAAGATACAAGGCCTCCACATGTCGCGATGCTGGCAGCATACTAATAATGACTGCAGCATCCTGAGCTGCCATGCTGGCGCTTTTAGCCACTGCACCCCCAGCATTGCTAAATATATCTAATTGAGATTGAACTAAGTCAAAGCCCGTAACCTCATACCCCGCTTTAAGTAAGTTCAAAGCCATTGGTAGACCCATGTTGCCCAACCCTATAAACGCAACCTTCATGCAACCCCTAACTCTTGAAAGAAATATCCCATAGTTTCACTATAACTTGCTTACAGGTCATTCCGACTGCACATGACTGGAATGTTAATAAAGCCTAGAGGGGTAAAAGCGGACCATAAAATTATCTTTATTTACTTAACCCATATAAAAATAAAGCCCAGCCCCTTTTGAGGGCTAGGCTTAATAAATCAGTGATGCATAGGAATTACTTCTTAGCTTCCATTGCTTCCTTTGTTGAAGTAATTTCTTTACGACGTTCTTTGCATGCACCAGCGATTTCTTGTAATGCCTTACGAGCACGCGCGGCAGATGCCTTAATGCCTTTTTCAATAAACTTTTCATTCTCTGCTTTGTACGCTTCAAACGCAGCTAGCAATGTATCGTGTTGTGACATCTGGTCTCCTATAGTTCAAATAAGTATTTGAGTTATTAGCTCTAAATCAGTATATCCCGATAAAAACAAGAGAATTTCAGGGCCTGAATCAGGGATAACTCTTAGACAGAATATTCTCGCCTAAGAGTTAATTCAAACGAACGGAACCCCTAATTTAGTAGCTAAGATCACCAAAATAGGGCTTTAAATAGCTTTAAAGAGGGTTTTTAGCCTAAGTAATCTTATTGCGAATGATTCCTACACCAGTAATCTCAGTCTCCATTACATCTCCAGGCTTCATAAATTCTTGTGGGGTTCTGCCAGCCCCAACGCCTGAAGGGGTTCCAGTTGCAATAATGTCACCAGGCAATAAAGTGAGACTACGAGAAAGCTCTGAAATGATTACTGGAATCTTAAAATACATTTGCTTGTAACTGGCATTTTGCTTTTCAATACCATTCACGCGACAAATGATGCGTGTGTCATCTAAATTCACGCCGCCCGCTGTCACAACCCATGGGCCCATTGGCCCATGACCATCTAGACTCTTGCCCTTAAACCATTGACCCGAATGACGCTTTTGCTGAACGTCGCGCGCAGTAGTGTCGTTGTATGCAGCATACCCAAATACATATTCCATCGCATTTTCTTCGGAAATGTTTTTTCCTTTTTTACCGATCACCACTGCCAACTCAGCCTCCCAGTCAATCATGCTTGAGTAGCTACCGTCATAAGGAATGGGGTCAAATGGTCCATTCATGGTTTGCGTACCCTTAGTGAATAGCACGGGTACCTTTGGATACTCTTTAACGGTAGTGTCAGCGCGATGCTTTAAGCCTTCCTCAAAATGGTCTAAATAGTTCCAGCCAACACAGTAGATATTGCTCTGCGGCTTGGGGATTGGCGATAGCAAAATGACTTGATTAACATTAATTAAATGCGAGCTGCGACCTTTAAAAATAGTTGCCAGCTCAAGCAAACCCCGATTTCCAGATGCGGCCAAAGAAATAACAGAGCTAGGGTCAAAAGAGAGTTGTACTTTGAGGCGCGTAGCCTCAGCAGGGATATCTATGACAAAGCCATCATTGGTAACTAAGCCTAAACGTGAGCTTGCGCCCATATTGGGTAGATAGTTGGCAATTCGAAATCCTGCATTACCGGTTAAGGACTCAACCACAATTGGCTGGCGCTCTGGACTCGCGGCTGAAGCACCAGAGATAAGTATTCCCCCCATGCTAGCCGCTGCACCTAACTTCAATATATCTCGACGATTTGTATCCACAACATCTCCTTAATTAATTATTCTTATTAGCCACCTATTTTGGTGGCTCTGCCGTAAATAGTAATACGAAATGAATTCATCGGCAGAATTATTGAAATGTAGCTATTCTATCGAGGATGAAAGAGTTAGTTCGCAATATCAACCTACCCCTCTTCGCCACCATAGCTTGTATAGGTCTTGCTGGTTGCGAGCGGGATACTTATACAACCTGGTCCTGCGAGAACTTTGAGGGCATTAAGATTGAAATGATTCTCAAAAAAGCACAAATGCAATTTCAGAATAGGGGGCTAACCTATTGCGGAAGTTTGGGCAATAAGAGTTATTTTGATGCTACTTGCGCCGTGCAAATAGAAACTTCCAATGTTGTCTTCACTCCAGATGATGGAAGCCTTACAAGTGATAGAAAAAATTATCAGTGCAATGCCCTCTGAGATCAAAAACCCTATAAACCCAAAAAAGCTTTTGCTCAGCAAATGGACGGCGGCACATCCAATACGAAAGCAAAAACATTTTTTAGTCAGCAAGGTGATTATTCCTGAATTACCAAATGAGAAGATTGAGTTTGTAGAATTAGAAGCGGTATTTGGTAAGGAGACTCAACTAATTTCATGGCGCGAGCTCACGAATCGTGAGGTTTGGTTGCAGGGTTGGCTTTAAATAAGTTGCTAAAAAAACGGCAACTTATTTAAAGCACAGGTATCTTTTTTTTACTTAATCATCTTGCTTTTTAGAGGCGGGGGTTTTCTTAACTCGCTCCTCTATATTTCGTTCAGCAGCATCCGCTACTTGATTAATAATACGACGCCCTTCTTTAAACATTTTTTGACCAGTGGTCGACATGTCGTGAACTACCTTTGAAATTTTATCGGCACTCCCAGGCATTTTGCTCTCTGCATCCTCTAGCCAAGTAACTAAGGAACTGCGCACTTTCTCTAGATGTTTTTCTGTTTCATCGGCAGCGTTATCACCCAGCTCTTTTAAGACAGACTTCACTCTCTTTTGATATGCTGTTGCACGCTTGGCAGCCTCCTTACTCGCAGCACCTTGGAGATCCTTTAATTTTATTAGATCATTCTTTGCTGCAGATTTAGCGCTGTCCATCGCATTTTTCATGCTCCATTGAATTTCAGCAATATGAGATTCACTTAAGTCTTTTGCAGCATCCAATAGCTTATGAGAATACGAAAATAATTCTTTTGCTTTTTCCTGTTGCCATACTTGAAAATCTTTCTTATCCATTACTTTCCCTTTCATTGGATTATTGGAGAACTACCTAACAAATAGACTTCTCACTCAACTCTATACTGAATTAAGGCGCTTGCCAAATTGTCTTAAGAAGGGGATTAAAATGAACTGATGAGTGAACAAAAAACTCCTTATGAGTTGATAGGCGGTGCCGATAAGGTAGACGCTTTAGTAAACCGCTTCTACGATTTAATGACGCTGGAAGTGCCCTTTATAGACTTGAGGGCTATGCATGCCCAAGACCTCTCCATTGCCCGAGAAAAGCTAAAGTTATTCTTAATTGGCTGGATGGGGGGTCCTGACGTCTATTCGCCGAAATATGGACACCCTATGCTGAGAGCTAGGCACCTCCCTTTTAAGATCGGACTAAAGGAGCGCAATCAATGGCTGGCTTGTATGTACCGAGCAATGGAAGATTGCGGCATCAAGGGTGAGTTTGCCACCCGATTGGAGCAATCTCTTTTTAATACCGCCGACTGGATGAGAAACCAACCCAACTAGGTAGACTTCAAATGCCCATTAAATTGATGTGGCCTTGTTTGTACTGTAGGCTTATTTAATTATTTCGATACCCTGAGAAAGCCAAATACCAATGTTTTTAACAATTCATAAATGATCGAATTCTTCTCTGCATCGCTCGCCGATCCCAGTACCTGGGCGGCTTTTTTCACGCTATTGTCCTTAGAAATTATATTGGGGATTGACAATATTATTTTTATAAGCGTAATCGCTAACCGGCTTCCCACAGAAATAAGAGATAAGGTCAGACAATTTGGACTGCTATTTGCTTTAATTACACGAATTCTTTTATTGCTAAGCCTGTCATGGGTTATGGGCTTTACCAATACCCTCTTCACCTTACTAGACCACCCTATTAGCGGCAAAGACTTAATCTTGCTCTTTGGGGGGTTCTTTCTCATCTGGAAGGCTTCAAAAGAAATTTATCTTGAAGTTGAAGTGGGTGCTGACCCCAACATTAAAGTTGCTAGTAAAAGTAATTTAGTGAGAGGCAAGTCCATACTCAGTCTATTTATTGGCTCAACAATCCAAATTGGTTTACTCGACATTATCTTTTCTCTAGATAGCGTGATTACCGCTGTTGGGATGGTTGATCAAATCGGAGTGATGATTGCGGCGGTAGTGGCATCTGTCTTAGTTATGCTGATAGCGGCTAAGCCTATTGGGAATTTTGTACAAAGCTACCCCTCAATTAAAGTACTTGCCCTAACATTCTTAACTGTAGTTGGTGTTGTTCTAATTTCAGAAGGAATGGGGGTTCATATTCCCAAGGGGTATGTTTATGTGGCGATGGCATTTTCTCTTGCAGTAGAGTTATTAAACATTCGCTCACGAGCAAAGAACAAAAGGGAAAGAAAACAATAGGATGGGCTTAAAGACTTAGCGTCAGGGCTCAGATAGAATTTTTTATAAGGCCTGGGCGCAGACAAAGCCACTGGCCCATGCCCATTGAAAGTTATGACCACCCAGATGTCCAGTGACATCAACGCATTCACCAATAAAATATAGTCCTGAGTGTTTTCGCGACATCATAGTTTGACCATCTAATTCTTTAGTATCTACGCCACCCAGCATCACCTCTGCTTTTTTCCAACCTAAAGTGCCGGCCGGTTTTACAGACCAACTGGTAATAAGCTCTTTTAAGGCTTGGCGATCTTTTTTAGAAACCTCCGCCCACTTTCGGCCAAGCAACTGCTTCTGCCCCGCAAATGCCTTTGCAAGACGTAGTGGCAATACGCAAGCCAAAATTGTTTCGGTCAACTTGAGTCGATTTTCTTCACTATTAAAGAATGTGTCCCAATCAAATTTACCATCGCCATGAGCGACGCCCAGCCAATCAATATGAATGGGCTCCCCTTCGGTCCAATAGCTACTAGCTTGAAGCACTGCAGGGCCAGATAAGCCCTTATGTGTCAGCAAAAGATCCTCATTGAAACGGCAAGCGCCATAACGACCACCCTTCATGCCCGAGCTAATGCGGACAGATAAACTTAAGCCCGCTAACTCATTTAAATTATCAAATTCTTCCGAAGTAAACGATAGAGGTACTAGGGCCGGGCGTGGTTCAATAATATTCAAACCGAATTGCTTAGCAACATCCAAAGAGTATGCGCTAGCGCCTATGGCTGGAACTGGCAAGCCACCCGTTGCCATGACAACAGAATTTGATCGCTCGATACCACCATTGGTTTTAACAGTCCATATCCCCGAATCTTGAGTAATTGACTCAACGATAACGGGATTTTTAATAATGACATTGCCTTTAGTGCATTCAGCAAAGAGCATATCAACGATTTGCTTCGCCGAATCATTGCAAAATAATTGTCCCTGATGTTTCTCGTGATACCCAATCTGATAAGTCTGAACTAGACGAATAAATTCTTTTGCAGGGTAGCGCGCTAGTGCGCTTTTAACGAAATGGGGATTTAGTGACAAGAAGTTTGACGCGTCACTATGGAGGTTTGTGAAATTACATCGTCCGCCGCCACTAATACGGATTTTTTCACCCAAAACCTCGGCATGATCCAGTACCAAGACCTTTTTACCTAACTGACCCGCTATACCCGCGCAAAATAAACCTGCCGCACCACCGCCAATGATGGTGACATCCCATAGTTTGGTCATGAATTATTCAAAGCGATTAATCACTTCTGTTGGCAATTTAAGCTTTAACATATGTAAACGAGTATAGGCTTGGCGAAAATTTTTGGTCATAGAAATCATGACAGAGGCAGTCCATGCAAATGCAAACATGCCAGAAAAAGCAATAATAACGGCGAGCATTTTCCAGCCTGCGGGCAAAATATCCTCCATGAATCCCATGGCCGTATAAGTGCTACCGCCAAATAGAATACTTTCACCTAGGCCTGGCAATAAGTCGAATACCCATAAGGAAACGCCCCAGAGAATAATTTCTACAATATGCGTCAAAAATAAACACAAAATACTCACATAAAACACAAATACTACTGAGGAGTATTTATGCTCCGATAGGTAAAGAAAGGATTTCACTTCATAACGTTTGGCTATCTGTAACAAAACAGCGCCATGAAGAAGCATGATAATCAACAGCATGGCTATACCAAATAGATACCCAGGTAAATCTAATTGGGTAGCAATACTTTCAGTGTGGGCGGTTATCATATTGGGCTTTTAGGGCTATTTTACAGCCAATATTCAGGTGAGCTGATACCAATCTCGAATGATATCCCAAGCCGATTCTGCTGTTTCGACAAAATGAATTAGATCCAAATCAGTCCGCTCGATCACTCCATGCTCCAGCATTTTTTTGAAGTTAATTACCTCAGTCCAAAAATCTTTTCCAACCAAAATGATTGGTAATCGCACTACTTTTTTGGTTTGCAATAGGGTCACTACTTCGAAAAGCTCATCAAATGAGCCAAAACCGCCTGGATAGGCTACGATAGCCCTTGCTCGCAACATAAAATGCATTTTGCGCAAGGCAAAATAATGGAATCGAAAACTGAGGCCCTCGCTTACATAAGGATTGGGATGCTGCTCCCTTGGAAGACTAATATTAAATCCAATGGTTTTATCGCCGTTCTCAAATGCCCCCCGATTAGCAGCCTCCATAATTCCTGGGCCGCCGCCTGTAGCAATATGTAACTTATTTTTACCATCCACTTGCGTGGCATTGTAGCGAGCAACAATGGCCCCAAACTCTCGCGCTGAATCATAATACTTACAATGATTTAATGCCTTTTTAGCTTCATCTCGCTCTTCGGGAGTCTTTGCATTTTTATCCAACTCCATTGCTTCATCGTGACTAATAAAACGGGTTGAACCAAACACAGTGATCGTATGATCAATTCCACGCTCATGCAGAAGAATTTCTGGTTTTAATAATTCCAATTGAAAGCGCAGGCCCAAAGTTTCACGGCGAGCTAAAAATGCCTCATCATCAAACGCGAATTTATAAGAATTAGCCGAGTCATTCTCATCAATATGACTCTTTTGGAGGTTTAAGAAGTCTGTAATTGTTTGTGCGTTATTAAGCGGAAGCTTAGGGCTCATTGTGACAACCTTTTACAAATGGACCTTTTATTCTAACCTTTGCCCTGCACTTCCTTCTTCATAGAAACGATCGACACTATTTAATTATCTGGGTATTAATACCTAGAACTTTAAATTAAAGCTCCCAATAGGGCTTATGGGCATTTACCAGCTAGCTTTGAAGAGTTAGTATTGGCCCATATTAATCAATCTGAAGGAAAAGCAATGAGCAACCGTTCAATCATCATCATGGTTTTAATATTAATTGGTGCTACAGCCTATTTACTCCTTAAGGGCGATGGCAATGTTGATATGAGCGGTGAAAAGCATGGTTCTGAAGCAGCCCATATGGAAGAGGGCACAAAGGATTTACCCACAGCTTCTCCTGCATCACCCACTGCCGCCCCCATAGCAGAGACTAAAAAATAATTTTTTATAGAAATTAACGAACTGGGGCTAGCCAAAGGTTCTTATGTCCCGCCACTATGAATATGAGATATCAGAGGATATTAGGGTCCATTTTATTATTTAGCTCATCAGCTTTATTCGTAATCCACTCAACTTTCGCTAACACTATGACGCAAGAGCACTCTGCAATGATTTCATCATTTGCACCTACTGGCACATTGCGAGTGGGTATTAATTTAGGGAACCCCTTATTAGCAAATACCGATCAAAAGACACGACAGATCAAAGGCATCACGGTCGATATTGCTAATGAAATTGCACAGAGTTTGAGCCTTCCAATAATATTGGCTAGCTATAGCACCGCAGGTGCTACTGTCGAGGCCATCAAAAATGGAGATGTTGATCTTGTATTTGTAGCAATTGATCCCGTTCGTGCTGCGGATATTAGCTATACGCCTGCTTATATCCAAATTGAAGGGGCTTATCTGGTTAAGGAAAATTCGCCTCTTACTAGGAATGAAGATGTTGATGCGCCTGGCAACACAATCCTAGTGGGCAAAGGTAGTGCCTATGATTTATATCTCACACGAGAAATAAAACAGGCGGCCCTTATGCGTTCTGTAAGTTCGCAAGCAGTAGTTGATGATTTCATGAATGAAGCCGGCAACGTAGCTGCTGGTGTTAGGCAGCAGCTAGAAGCTGACGCCCAACGCTATAGCGGATTAAAAATGTTACCAGGTCAATTTATGGTAATTAATCAAGCGATTGGTATTCCAAAATCTAGAGTAGGTTATGAAAATACGAACCGCTATCTTAGCGCCCTCATTGCCAAACTAAAGCAATCCGGATTTGTTGCACAAGCAATGCATCGTCATGGCATTCAAGGGGCTAAGGTAGCTGATTAATTCAGCACTTTTTTAACAGATATAGGAATGTAAACGCTCAGGAATAACGACATTCTCCCAACCCAAATCCTCGCGAATCGCAGCAGCCAAAACAGAAGATGCTTCTGGCTCTCCATGAACGACAAAAATCGATTTTGGTTCTTTGTGAAAACCTCTTAACCAGTCCAGCAGTCCCGCTTTATCAGCATGGGCTGATAAGCCGCCAATGGTGTGTATAGAGGCGCGTACAGGCACCTCCTCACCAAACAACCTGACCTTCTGCGCTTTATCCACCAGCCGCCGCCCTAAACTACCGTAGGCCTGAAATCCGACGATGATGATAGCGCTTTGTGGTCGTGGGAGATTGCTTTCTAGGTGATGAACAATTCGACCGGCATCACACATCCCACTAGCGGAAATAATGATTGCGCCCCCTTTAATTCTATTCAGCGCCTTAGATTCTTCTACATCCGCAATAAAACGTAAATCAACTGCGTTAGGGTTTTGCCTGAACCATTCAAGGGTAGTTTGGGATTGCTCATCCAATTGGGAAAAAAAATGCTGCGTCAGGTGTGTAGCAGCAGTGGCCATGGGTGAATCAACCCAAATGCTCAGATGGGGAAGTAAACTTCTGCGGACCAAGTCAATCAGCAGAAACAGGATCTCTTGAGTACGCCCAACAGCAAAGGCTGGGATCACTACATTTCCATTTGATTGCAAAGTAGCCGTAAGAACTTCTACTAATTCTGCTTCAGTCGCTTGCAGGCTTCGATGCAATCGATCCCCATAGGTCGACTCCACAACCACCACATCGGCTCCTTCGATTAGGGATGGGTCTGGCATTAAAATCTTGCCCTTCATCCCAATGTCCCCAGAAAATACGCAACGTTTTGATGGAGCACCCGTTTCCTCAATATCAATGATTGCGATTGCAGAGCCTAAAATATGTCCTGCATTTTGAAACTCTAACCGCACCCCTGCACATGGTTCAATCACCTGCTTGTAATTTAGCACCTCAAATTGAGCGAGCGTCATTTCTACATCTTCCTGGGTATAAAGTGGAACTGGCATTTCGCCTCGCCACTTGCCTGCTTTTTTTCTGCGCACTGCACGCGCTAGATCACCCCACTGCAAATGGGCGCTATCAGGCAATAAAATTTTAAGCAATTCAAATGTAGCGGTAGTACAGTAGATGGGGCCAGTAAAACCCTGAGCACATAAGCGAGGCAAGAGGCCGCTATGATCGATATGCGCATGGGTTAGAACAATAAAGTCGATCTCTTTAGTGGCGAATGGAAGTGGCTCAAGATTTTTTGCTGTAGCCTCTTGCCCACCCTGAAACATGCCGTAATCAACAATGAATCGTCTGTCTCGACCATCACGAAAAAACTCTACGCAACGCCTAGATCCAGTAACCTCGCCTGCGGCACCTAAAAATTGAATCTTCATGCTTTTAGAATACTCCCCTTAAAATGAAACCATCTAAGAAAAAGAAGGCCATATTCTCAGTATGTTTGATACCGCTACCCCACTCCAATCCTTAGATTTAATCCATCAATTAAAGCGCGCCCCTACCGAACATAAAGGTAATGCAGGCAAGGTAATATTGGTTGGCGGGGCGCCCGGCATGGCAGGTGCATTACTACTTGCTGGAAATGCCAGTATGCATTTGGGTGCTGGGTGGACTATTTTAGAAATGCTAGACCCCAGCACTGCACATGCTCTGCCCGAACATGCAGAGTTGATGGTGAGGCTGGCAAGCTTTGACCCTCAAGCACAGCTGAAATCTACTGCACCAGATGTCATTGCCATTGGCCCTGGTTTAGGTTTTTCTAATCTAGCACTGCACTGGTTAAGTGCAGTCATAAGCTACCCAACCATCCCAGTGGTCATTGATGCAGATGCTCTAATCTTAATTGCAGATACCCCAGAACTGATGACGTTACTGCAACAACGCAATCAAGCATTCCCCAATAAAACAGTAATCACCCCACACCCAGGAGAGGCGGGGCATCTATTAAATATCTCTGCCGCAGACGTACAGGCCAATCGATTTCGCGCCCTAGAAAACCTAGTTCAACTCACTCAATCCATTGTTGTACTTAAAGGTCGGCATTCTTTAATTGCCTCGCCTGACCATTCCCCATTATGTTGCCAACAAGGCAATCCTGGCATGGCTACTGGCGGAATGGGAGACGCATTGACGGGAGGTATAGCGGCAGTAGCCGCCCAAGGTATTCGTCACAGTCTTAATTTATGGGAAGCCACCAGTATCGCTGTCCAGCTACACGCTAGCGCAGCCGATAGCCTGGTTGCAAAAGGTATTGGGCCTATTGGACTAACCCCCAGCGAGACTATTCTAGAAATGAGGAGCTTGCTCAACCAGCACCTATAAAAAAGCCATCGAAACCAATAGGTTCGATGGCTTTACTGATACACAGCCTCTTTAGCATTAGAGGCTATCGTGGTAATTCGGTAGATTATTGAGCGGCTGGGGCCTCTACTGACTTAGACTTTTTTTTCGCCTTTTTTTTCGCCTTTTTTTCTGCTTTTTTCTGATCTTTCTTGGCCTTCTTCGCCGCTTTTTTATCAGCTGCTCTATCAGTTTGGGTAATTGGAGCCGCCGCTGGTGCTGGAGCAACTGCTGGGGTTGGCACTGGGGCGGGATCTGCAGCCATCACAGCAATTGGAGATAAGCCAATGGCGGCGGAAATGAGGGTAGCCAAGCTAAAACGTGCGACACGAGAAATCATACAATTCTCCAGTAAGGTTTATGAGTAATTTAATAATACTCAAAAAATTAACTTAATTGCTTCATTTTTAATAAATCATATATGAGTAAATTCCCTGACAATACCCATACTGAGCCACAAGACTGTTCAGCAAAAACCCTTTCAAACTCAGAGCCCTTATTCCCCAGAGGGGGATTTTAATAGCCATCATAGCTGAGGGATCATACCCCCAGAAGGAATAAAAGCCACCCTAAGATGGCTTTTATAAGAACTCAAAAAAGCACTTAAGCGGGTTGAACTTCGGTCTCAGTGATTTTCTCTAAGGCAGCCTCAAGGTGACCAACGGTACGGTCGACATGAGTTAACTTCTCCAAACCAAATAAACCGATCCGGAAGGTTCTGAAATCTGGTCTTTCATCGCACTGTAGCGGTACACCAGCAGCAGTTTGTAAACCCAATGCAATAAACTTCTTGCCAGATTGAATATCGGGATCTTTGGTGTAACTCACAACCACACCAGGTGATTGGAAACCTTTTGCGGCAACAGAGCAGTAGCCTCTGGAAACTAACAAAGCGCGGACTTTATCACCCAACTCTTGTTGCTTTTGCTTTAGGGCAGCAAAGCCTAGTGTTTGGGTTTCTTTCATGACATTACGTAAAATTTTCAGCGCATCCGTTGGCATTGTGGTGTGATAAACGTGACCGCCTTTTTCATAGGCCTCCATAATTTGAAGCCACTTCTTAAGGTCCATCGAAAAGCTGCTGCTTTGCGTAGTTTCAATATGTTCACGCGCCCGTTCACCCAAAGCAATTAATGCACAGCAAGGTGAACTACTCCAACCCTTTTGTGGGGCAGTAATCAAGACGTCAACATTGCACGCCTTCATATCGACCCAAGTTGCGCCAGAGGCAATGCAATCCAATACAAACAGGCCGTTCACAGATCGAACGGCTTCACCCACTGCTTTTAGATACTCGTCTGGCAGAATAATTCCAGCGGAAGTTTCTACATGAGGAGCAAAAACAATAGCTGGCTTTTCTTTTTGAATAAAAGCCACCACTTCTTCAATTGGTGCGGGGGCAAAAGCGCCTTGAGTCGTGTTATCAAGTTGCTTGCCTTTAATCACTGCTACATCTTGGGTGATATTAGCTAGGTCGAAAATTTGCGTCCAGCGATAACTAAACCAGCCATTACGTAAAATAAGGCATTTTTTATCATTAGCAAACTGGCGTGCAACAGCCTCCATTCCAAAGGTACCGCTACCAGGCACAATTACCGCAGAGCTGGCGTTGTAAGCGTCCTTTAAAACACTAGAAATATCCACCATCACTTTTTTAAACTCTTCAGACATATGGTTTAGTGAGCGATCGGTATAAACAACTGAGAACTCTAAAAGTCCGTCTGGATCAATATTGGGGAGTAAGCCTGGCATAGTAATTTCCTAGTAGATCTTTTGATAGCACTAAATGATACTGATTAAGAGTGAAATCCGTGCGCAATTTGCCAATTCTCGCCATAAAACAGATTATTACGGCTTGCGAAGGGGTTTAATGCTTTTTAAACTTGGCAGAAGAAATAAGGATTCCACTCACAATTAAGAGAAATGCCAGGCCATGGAACATCTGAGGAGCATCCCCCAGGAGAACTGTCGAGAGTAATGCGGTAAATAAGGGGATTAAATTGGCAAAAAATGAGGCTACAGTAGGGCCCGCTTTGGTTACTCCTACCCCCCAAAATCGATAGGCGACTAAAGAGGGGCCAATTGCGACAAAAAGAATTAATACCCATGACCAAAATTGAAGATCAATAAATGCATTTCCTGATGCAACCTCAAAACAATCAAATATTCCTGTCCACAAAAAACCTATCATGACTTGAGCCATCAAAAATTCTGCCCATGGCCATTGGCGCTCGGTACTATCTCCCGGTCGGCTAATCATCCAGCTATAAAAAGCCCACAAAATAGTGGCCAACATAATAAAGAGATCGCCAATCACTACCTGCATTGAAAATATAGTTACGAGCTCACCCCTAGTTAATACCATCATGACGCCCAATATGGAAACTACTGCGCCAATCATTTGTAGATAATTTGGTTTAACTTGATAAAAAACGGCACCAATTAAAAGCATCCAAATGGGCATGCTCGCGCCAATCAGCGTGACGTTAATTGCAGTAGACGTTTGCAGGGCCAGGTAAAGAAGAACGTTATAACTACCCACCCCTAGCAGACCCAATATCAAGAAACGAGACTTGTTATGCCATAGGGCGCTACTTCGTTTGAAAACGCGCCAGCCAAAAGGAAGCAACATCAGCGCAGCCAAACCCCAGCGTAATGCACTCAAGGTAATTGGTGAAATACTTCCAACTAGCAACCTCCCAGCGATCGCGTTTGCCGCCCACAGCAGGGTCGCAGTTAACAAATAAAAAGCAGTAGCAAGATTAAGCTGAGGCATCCGGATAAAATGGTAAATAAGGGTCCCAGTTAGGGACTACCCCAACATTGTAGAAACAAATGTCCAGTATTGCTAAGATAGAGCCTAATTAGGCCTCGGCCAGTATTCAAAAAAGGAAAGTTAGTGCCAATCATCACCAATATTGAAGACTTACGCGTACTCCACCAAAAACGTACCCCCAAGATGTTTTATGACTATGCCGATTCAGGATCTTGGACTGAATCGACTTATCGCGCTAACGAGTCTGACTTTCAGAAGATTAAGTTACGACAACGTGTAGCAGTTGATATGACCAATCGCACCACTAAAACAACAATGGTAGGTCAAGAAGTGTTGATGCCTGTGGCGCTTGCTCCAACGGGTCTAACTGGTATGCAGCATGCTGATGGTGAAATTTTGGCAGCTAAGGCGGCTGAAAAATTTGGTGTGCCTTTCTGCTTATCCACTATGAGCATTTGCTCCATTGAGGATGTTGCTGAGCGCACGACTAAGCCGTTTTGGTTTCAGCTCTATGTAATGAAAGACCGTGGCTTTATTGAACGATTAATTGAGCGCGCAAAAGCTGCTAACTGCTCCGCTCTAGTATTAACCTTGGATTTACAGATATTGGGACAGCGCCATAAAGATCTAAAAAATGGTTTGTCAGCACCACCCAAACTGACGCTCGCCAATATGATTAATATGGCCACCAAGCCCCGTTGGTGCATGGGCATGGCTATGACACCTCGCAGAACCTTTCGTAATATTGTGGGTCATGCCTCTGGAGTAGGAAACATGTCATCCCTTGCCTCTTGGACTGCAGAGCAGTTTGATCCTGGCCTTAATTGGGGTGATGTGGAGTGGATTAAAAAACTCTGGGGCGGCAAGCTCATCATCAAAGGAATTTTGGATGAGGACGATGCTCGCTTAGCTGCCAACTCCGGTGCTGATGCCCTAATTGTTTCTAATCATGGCGGACGCCAGCTTGATGGTGCTGTATCTAGTATTCATGCGCTTCCTGGCATTGTAAATGCCGTTGGGAAAAACATTGAAGTATGGATGGATGGTGGTATTCGATCGGGGCAAGATGTGCTAAAGGCTTGGGCCTTGGGCGCACGCGGCACTATGATTGGAAGACCCTTCCTTTATGGCTTGGGCGCCATGGGTGAAGCGGGCGTTACTAAATGTTTGGAAATTATTCATAACGAACTTGATATCACTATGGCATTTACTGGTCATCGTGACATTCAAAATGTGACTAAAGATATTTTGTACCCAGGGACATTTTAAAATTCAGTACATTATCAATCACCCCTTTCTTACCTTTGCCTTTACTTTTTTAGTATGCGCAGCGTCCGCTTGGTTTGGGAATGCAGTACTCAGTAAATATCGTACTAAAGACAGTGAAACGGCCTCTGATTTAGGAATTATTCAAACAGCTACATTGACGCTCTTGGGTCTCATTATTGGCTTTACCTTCTCGATGGCAATTGATCGTCACGACAAAAGAGAGGTACTAGAGGAAGCCGAGGCCAATGCTATTGGTACTGAGTATCTTCGCTCTGATCTGCTACCCGCCGCTTCAGCATCAGCACTAAAAGTACTTTTAAATAGTTACCTTGATCAGCGGATCTTATTTTATTCGCAACAAGACCGGGAGATGGTTAAGGAAAATTATCATCTAACTAATGAACTTCAAAGTAAGCTCTGGAATGAAATTCTGCCAATTGTTCGATCACAACCAAACCCTATGATGGCATTGATAGTTTCTGGAATGAATGATGTCATCAATTCTCAAGGGTATACACAAGCAGCATGGTGGAATCGAATCCCTTTCGCCGCTTGGGCACTCATGGGTGGAATTGCTCTGTGCGCCAATCTTTTGGTGGGGTTTGGGGCGAGAGATTTTAGCCATAATATAGCCCTCTTTATGATCTTTCCATTTGTTATATCGGTCTCTTTCTTTCTGATTGCTGATATTGATAGCCCAAGAGGAGGGGTAATTAAGATTAACCCTCGAAATTTAATTCAATTAAAAAATACCCTAAGTCACAGCGAGGGATCAAGCAACACAAAACTAAAAATACAGTAAAGTAATGGAGCACCTTAAATAGGCGGTAAATATGAAACGAGTAGTCGATGTGTATAAAGACCGCGGCCGAGAGCTGGTTTGGACATATGTGATCCATTTAGGAAATCTAGAATTTCATCCAGCTCAAATTGATTTTGAGATTGAGGCTTTAAGGCTTTCTCAATTAGATAAACGCGGATCGGTCAATGAGTTAAGTGCTAAAACTAGGCTCTCCGTTAAGTAAGCATTAAAAATATTGCCCTTAAGGCAATCACAGTCAATTACTTTTTTCTCGTGTAGACCTCAAGCTTATTTCGAAAACCCATATTGACAAGCCTACCCTAAACTCATTGAGTTGTCTCTAGCCATAAAGAAAATTTCCAAAAGAGTTGCCCTGAGGATATCGACATTTTTATTTATTTTCCCGCGTGCCGGTGTAGCATTGTGGCTAGTTCAGATACCAAAAAAGAAGTCATTTCCTCAGATACAACCCAAATTAACGCAATAAAGGCTTTATAAAATGAAACCGCTTCCTAAAAAAGCCAAGATAACAATTGGCTGGACTATTTTAATGACTGTGGTGGGCACTGCAATACTTCATCAATGGCAATTTTTTGCTTTGGGTTGTGGTTCTGTCTTGCTATTGCTAATAGCAAATCACTTTGATTTATTAAAAGATCCTGAGGATAAAAAATGAGGCTTTCCTCCTTCGAAGAAAACCCCACCTAAATACTTCGGTTGAACCCTACAATGCTGAGTAGTCGGTGTAGCCGACTTCTGCACCACCATAAAATGTGGCGCGATTGTAAGGATTCAATGGGGCATTCGCCTTAAAGCGCTCAGCTAAATCTGGATTGGAAATATACAAACGTCCGTAAGCAATCGCATCAGCTAGGCCAGCCTCCAAGGCGGCTTCGCCCATCGCCAGATCATAACCACCAGCGCTAATAAACTTACCGTGATACGCAGCGCGAAATATTTCTGAGGTTACTGGCGCACCTTCATTAACCTGATCATTACCGCCAGCACTTGTCGAGCGAGGCTCAATCATATGTACATAGGCTAAGTTGTGATTATTTAAGCGATTGATAACAGCGGTAAAAAGACTTACTGGATCACTGTCGCTGATATCGTTAAAACTTCCATATGGAGATAAGCGAATACCAATACGGTCTGTTGGGAATATTGAAGCAACTGACTCAATGACCTCAGTCAATATGCGTATACGGTTTTCTATAGAGCCACCGTATTCGTCGCTGCGTTGATTGGTTTTATCTTGCAAGAACTGATCCAGTAGATAACCGTTCGCAGCATGAATTTCCACACCATCAAAGCCGGCATCCTTGGCATTTTGCGCCGCTAATTTGTAGTCCCTTAAAAGCCGTGCAATGTCATTACTAGTCATTGCCTTTGGCGTTTCATAATCATGTAGTTGCCAATCGGCACCATACGTTTGACCAGCAGCCGCAATCGCGGAAGGAGCCTCCGGCAATCCCTCTTCGGGATGTAATGAGGAATGAGAGATGCGACCAACATGCCATAACTGCGCAACGATAGTTCCGCCTTTAGCATGAACTGCCTCAACGATCTCTTTCCATGCGGCAGTTTGCTCAATCGAATAAATTCCAGGAGTAGCTGGATAGCCCATCCCTAAAGGAGAAATCTGGGTAGCTTCGGTAATAATAAGTCCAGCACCTGCTCTTTGACTGTAATATATTTTCGCTAAGGGATTAGGGATGGCATCCGCAATGGCGCGCATTCTAGTTAAGGGGGCCATGACAAGGCGATTCTTTAACTCAATTGAGCCCAGTTTTACTGGGGTAAACATAATTTTATTTCCGGACATTGTGCACTTTCTTTTCAATTCCATTTACTAACAAGAGTTTAGACTGTAGCAAGAACGGGGGATTCGTGCTGAAAAGCCTTTTTTAAATGCCGATATCTTTTCGAGCGCTGCGATTAACTCGTAAACCCGGACTAAAACGCTCCTGAATACATTCCGAGAGCGCTTTAAATTCCTCGCTGTGTGCAGTAGATGCACGTGCCACTAGGGCAATTATTCGATTGGGCGCCGGAGGAACTAAGGGTCGAGCTGCCATCTGGGAGCCATTCAATAACCCCCCTTTTACCGCCATTTCTGGCAGCAATGCAATGCCCATACCTGACTCCACCATTTGCAAGAGCGTAAGCAAACTTGTTGCTTCCATACCATCTGTTTTACGAATGTCAGAGCGCTTGCAGGCCTGCATTGTATGTTCACGCAAACAATGCCCCTCCTCTAGCAAGAGCAAACGCTCAGCCATTTTGGCAGGTATGTGGATCTCCTTACCTTTTAATGCGGGATCATCCCGTCTAGCGACCAGCCAAAATTCATCCTTAAACAATTCTTGAACAAGCAAACCCTCAGTATCGTAAGGCAATGCAATTAATGCGAAGTCGAGCTGATGCTCCGATAATCTAGTCAGAAGATTGGCCGTAAGATCTTCCCGAAGTGCAATTTTGAGATCAGGAAATCGCTGCCGAATTTCTGGCAATACATTGGGCAGAAGAAATGGTGCGACGGTAGGAATTACACCCAGACGGATAGTAGATGACATCGGCTTTCCTGATGTCTTGGCATATTCCACTAAATCTTCAGAAGCAGCCAAAATCAACTTCGCACGTTCTAAAATTTCAAGTCCAACCGGGGTAATCGAAACATTTTGGCGATCGCGCTCAACCAAATGCACTCCTAAACTTAGCTCTAATTCCTTTAATCCCGTACTTAGAGTTGATTGACCCACAAAACAGGCCTCTGCAGCTCGCGTAAAGTTCAGCTCCTTGGCTAAGGTTGCAAAGTAGTGCAATTGGCGCAGTGAAGGTAATAAACTCATATTGATAGGACTGCTTTGATATTTATTTAATAGATTGATAGTATCATTATTATTCATTGTACTGATTAATAAAAAAGCGCGAGAATTACGCCAATGATTAGATAAGATTTAAAACATTTAAAAAGAGGCATCAACAATGGCACGTCCTGAAATTAAAACAATTCAAAATTTAGAATCCGCATTTGCTGGCGAATCCATGGCTCATATTAAATATCGCTATTTCGCTAAGTTAGCCCGTGCAACAGGTGACGAAGACACTGCGAAGATTTTTGAAACAACCGCAGATCAAGAGGTAATGCATGCTTTTGGACACCTGGACCTACTCTATCCTGCAAGCACTATTACCCCTATTCGAGCCCTGGAAATCGCTATTGAAGGTGAAACATATGAATACACCGAAATGTACCCAAGATTTCGCAAGACTGCTATTGAAGAAGGAAATGAAGCTGCCGTTCAAGAGATTGATGGGCAAATAGCCGAATCAAAAGAGCATGCTAAGCAATTTCAAACGGTATTGGCAAAAGCAGCTAAACGTTTTGCAGCATTAGCAAACGTGGAAGAGCGTCATGCTAATCACTACAAAAGAGCCTTAGAAAAAGCCAAAATGCATGCCACTCAGTAAGTGCTGACGAAAGAGCTTAATTGAACTTAAACTGACAAACAAATTATTAAGGAAATATGATGAAAACTTGGCAATGTATTGTATGTGGCTTCATTTATGACGAATCAAAAGGTCTGCCAGAAGACGGGATTGCGGCCGGCACTGCCTGGGCCGACATACCTGAGGATTGGGAATGCCCAGACTGTGGTGTAGCAAAATCTGACTTTGAAATGGTTCAGGTAGGCTAACTACTCAATCCACAATTATTTCACTTACCTGAATTTATCTAGTTGCTTTATAAGGAAACCCAGCTTTGGATCAAAATAGTTCACAACCCCAACCCGCAATCATCATTATTGGTAGCGGGTTGGCTGGGTATACAGTCATCCGCGAAATTCGTAAATTAGATAAATTAGCCCCCATTACTTTGGTGACACGTGAGCCTGGTTACTTTTATTCGAAGCCCATGCTATCTACCGCATTCGCAAATAAGAAGAGTATTGAACAGCTGATCTCAAACCCTTCTGATAGTATGGCGGCACAACTCGATATTACCATTCTGGGGGAGACTACCGTTCAGGCAATTGATCCCCTTCTACAAATTATCTCTACCTCGAATGGGGTGTTGCCATACGGTAAATTAGTCATGGCCATGGGTGCTGATCAAATTCGATTGCCGCTGGAAGGTAGTGCAGTTGCAGAAATACTTACGGTAAATGACTTGGAAGATTACGCTAAGTTTCGTCAAGCCATTGCTGGCAAAAAGAGGGTGGCCATCTTAGGTGCGGGCTTGATCGGATGCGAATTTGCCAACGATCTCGTCCTGGGGTCTTATGAGGTGGATGTTATAGACCTAGCACCTCAAGCCTTAGGCCGCCTACTTCCAGAGACAGCAGCCTTGCTGCTCCAGAGCAAGCTGAGTGACGCTGGAGTTCGCTGGCATTTTGAGACCACCGTTCAGTCGATTGATAGAAGTGGTGGGGAATTAAAAATTACTCTAACTAATGGCAACGTCATCGCAACTGATGCCGTACTTTCTGCAGTAGGCCTAAGACCTCGATTGGACTTAGCCAAAGCTGCAGGCATTGCTACTGGCTTGGGCATACAAGTCAATCGCCAACTAGAAACTAGCAGTAAAAATATATACTCTATTGGTGACTGCGCTGAAGTGGATGGCTTGGTTCTGCCTTATGTGATGCCAATCATGCAAGCAGCTCGCGCTTTGGCCCCCAGCCTTTTAGGCCAAGAAGCCACCCTCACCTATCCAGCAATGCCAGTCATGGTGAAGACGCCTGCGCTACCTACGATTGCCTCCCCACCAGCCAAGAACTCTCAAGGCAACTGGAAGATAAACCAAATTGAAGGAGGGCTTGATGCACGCTTTGAATCTGCTGATGGCAAGTTACTAGGTTTTGTACTTCTCGGGGCTGCTACTGCTCAGCGCGGCGCATTGACCAAAGAGTTGCCGGCAATTTTGCAATAGGGGATGAATCTTTTTAAAAATACAAAAGGCCCGCACTTGAATAAACTGCAGGCCTTTTCTTTACAACTAAATCTAAGTAATCAGGAAACGATCACAAACCAAGTTGAGTTATGTGATTGAGCGATCATTAAAAATAGCATTGGTATAGACAACAATGTATTGAGTCGTGAAGTCAACATCGCAATGCGTGCAGATTTTGCTTTTATATCAGGCTCCACAGCAACGATACCTAAGGCCCGCTTCTGATTTGGCCAAATAATAAACCAAACATTAAATGCCATTATCAAAGCAATCCACATCCCCAAACCAATTGCGCGAAATGGAGCCTGCAAAGTAAATGCTTGATGTGCGTAGCCATTCAAGACGGAAAGAATTAATCCGCTGATAACAGTGAAGAGGGCGGCCCATCGGAACCAGAACAATGCTACGGGAGCAATCACTTTGGAAATTGCAGGCTTTTGCTCATCAGGAATCTTTGACATGGAAGGTATTTGTACAAAGTTAAAATACCAAAGCAAACCAACCCACATTATCGCAACCATTACATGCAACCAGCGAAACATAAAGGGGAGCTCAATAGAGCTGAAATTACCACCTAAGGCAAGAATAATTAAAGCAAGAAGGACAAACCCAGCTAATACAGTGCGCCCTAGTGAAGTCAATATTGATATCATAAATTTAATTCCATTTAAACTAAATTAAGAAAAAGTTAAGCTAAATTTTTGCTGGCAAAATCCCAGTTCACCAAGCTCCAAAAATTATCCAAATATTTTGGTCGCGCGTTACGCGTGTCTATATAGTAGGCATGCTCCCAAACATCGCATGTTAGCAATGGTTTGGCATCAGTCGTTAAGGGGGTGGCAGCATTACTTGTTGAAACTAGATCGAGACTACCATCGGCTTTTTTCACCAACCAAGCCCAGCCAGAACCAAATGTACCTAAGGCACACTTTGTAAACTCTTCTTTAAATTTATCAAATGAACCCCATTTTTCGTTGATGGCATCAGCTAAGGCACCAGAGGGGGCTCCGCCTCCGTTGGGCTTCATCCCTGCCCAATAGAAAGTATGATTCCAAACTTGCGCTGCATTATTAAAAATGCCACCGGATGATTTTTTGATAATTTCCTCAAGGGTTGAATTTTCAAATTCACTACCCTTAATTAAGTTATTTAAATTGGTAACATAAGCTTGATGATGTTTGCCATAGTGAAACTCTAATGTCTCTTTAGAAATATAAGGTGCGAGCGCATCAAGCGCATATGGTAACTGCGGTAATGTATGTTCCATTGTCTTTCCTTTTAAATTAATTAACAAATACAAGGGCTTATATTTGCTCTTACTATAGACGATTCTGGACTTTTTGTTTCGCCGGAAGTAAAACCTTAATTCTCACTTAAAATCGTTACTCATGCCTAATATATATAAAAGCACCCAAAAAAGAATCTTTATCCAAGAGGTAGTAACACGCGATGGGTTTCAGGCGGAAAGTATTTTTATCCCCACTCAGGAAAAAATCGCCTTAATTAATCGCCTGAGTAATGCTGGATATGACAAAATTGAAGTGACTTCGTTTACTAACCCCAAAGCGATCCCCATGCTGGCAGATGCCGAAGCTGTGATGCTGGGAATTGAACGGATCGCCGGCATTCAATACACCGCCTTAATTCCTAATCTAAGGGGTGCTGAACGCGCGCTAGCTGTTGGCGTTGATGAATTCAACCTGGTAATGTCAGTAAGCGAGGCTCACAATCAAGCTAATCTCAAAATGAGTTGCGACGATTCATTTAAGGCACTTAGTGCAGTGATTCACCTAGCCCATACCAATCAAACCGCAATCAATATTTCCTTATCCACTAGCTTTGGTTGCCCCATGACTGGCCTAATCTCGCTGCCAGATTTGATGTATTGGGTTGATCGTTTTGCAAATACTGGCGTTCACGGGATTACTTTATGCGATACCACTGGCATGGCAAATCCTTCGCAAGTTCAAGTAGTTTGTCAGGCGGTCCAATCAAAATACCCAAACCTGCAGTGGACCTTGCACTTTCATAACACCAGGGGCATGGGCTTAGCTAATGCCCTTGCCGCACTGAATGCCGGTATTGATCGCTTTGATTCATCATTGGGCGGTTTAGGCGGCTGCCCTTACGCACCCGGAGCAACGGGGAATATTTGCACCGAAGAATTGGTGCACATGCTTGATCTCATGGGTTTGGATACCCATATGCAAATTGATACTCTCCTAGAATGCTCCCAAGATTTGCAAAAACTAATTGGAAGATCTTTGCCAAGCCAGCTATTGATGGCTGGTAAAGTAGACCGGCTATATCAGGCGCCTTGTCAAAGTTAATTACTGAGCAGTCCACCCACCATCCATATTCCAGGCTACGCCACGAACTTCAGAAGCATCAGCGCCACAAAGAAATACCGCTAAAGCAGCTAACTGCTCTGGGGCAATAAACTCACCTGAAGGTTGCTTCTCTAAAACCAAAGCATTCTTTGCAACTTCATTAGAAACTCCGTCATGTTGCACACGGGCATCCACCTGCTTTTGAACCAGTGGCGTCAAAACCCAACCCGGGCAAATTGCGTTACAAGTCACCCCTGTTTTCGCATTCTCAAGCGCAGTCACTTTGGTGAGGCCAACAATTCCATGTTTAGCAGCAACATAGGCAGACTTTTGAGTCGATCCAACCAAACCATGTACAGAGGCAATGTTAATAATGCGCCCCCAATTGCGTTTTTTCATTCCAGGTAAAGCATGGTGGGATGTATAGAAAGCAGAACTTAAATTAATCGCAATGATAGATTCCCACTTGTCCGCAGGAAAGTCTTCAATATTAGCCGTGTACTGAATGCCTGCGTTATTCACCAAAATATCGAGTGAACCAAACCGTTTTTCAGTTTGACTAATGAGATCTTCAATCTCTACAGGTTTGCCCATATCAGCACCGTGATACTCAACCTCAACACCGCATGCCCTAATCTGGGCAATGGCAGCATCTTTTTCACCAAAACCATTTACCATAATGTTGGCGCCCTGCTTTGCCAAAGCAATCGCGATTGCCAAACCGATACCGCTAGTTGAGCCAGTTACGAGCGCTGTCTTACCTTTTAATGTGGACATGTTTATATTCTCAGATTAGTTTCAGGAAAGATATAGGATACAACGGAAGGTTTTAAATGAGATAAAGCCAATGCCCCAATTGGTGCCAAAAACTTGTGGGCACTAATGTCAAAAGCCAAGTCATCGTTAGGTAGCGCAGTAGCTTACCAATAAACATATAAATCATGCAGGGTAGCCATGCTAAACGAAGCCAGCCAGCAACTAAACAAAGCGGATCCCCAAATCCAGGTAACCAAGAAAGCAATAGCATCTTAGGGCCTCGCTTTTCGAGCCAGCGCTGCATGCGACCATTGCTTTTACCTTTAAGTGACTCAAAGCCATTTCTACTGATCAGGCCAAGCCACCAATCTGTCATGCCCCCCAAGGTATTGCCAATCGTGGCAATAAAAATAGCCGCCCAATATAAATTTGGGTTGAGAGAGATGTATCCAAAAAGAATGGGTTCAGACCCAATGGGCAAGAGCGTTGCCGAAACAAATGAGCTTATAAATACGGCGGGCAGGCCAATGGAAGGCAACCCAAACAAATCAAAGAAATGATCTAGCATCTGCTCCATTAAGAAAGAACCCCAGATTTTTTCAAAACAGTAATTTGCTCATCTGTTAAGCCTGCAGATTTTAAGATTTGATTGGTATGCTCCCCTAATGTGGGAGCGCGATATCGAATAGCGCCTGGGTTATGAGATAACTTGGGAATAATGCCAGGAACTTCCACTTTTAATCCATCTGAACTTTCGATTGTTTCGATCACGTTCCGAGCTCGATAGTGAGGATCTTCAGCAATATCTTTAGCAGTATAAATTTTTCCCGAAGGCACCTGAGCGCCAACCAAACTACTTAGAACCTCATCTAAATTAAGCCTACTTGTCCAAAAATTAATTGCTGCATCAATTTCCACAACCCTCGCAGATCGACCGTCGTTGCGCTCTAGGCCTGGATCACTTGCCAAGTCCTGGCGCCCAATCAGAATCATTAATCTTTTAAATATAGAGTCACCATTACCCGCTATCAGGACAAATTGGCCGTCCTTGCAAAGATATGCGTTAGAAGGCGCAATGCCAGGTAAGGCCCCTCCTGCAGGCTGACGAATGACACCAAATACCGAGTACTCCGGCAACAAACTTTCTGTCAAATTAAATACGGATTCATATAAAGCTACATCGATCATTTGACCCTCACCGCCACGCGCATCCCGTTCATAAAGTGCCAACAGAACACCAAGCGCGCCATGCAAACCGGCTATCGTATCCCCCAATGAAATACCGGCTCTTACAGGCACTTCACCAGGATGGCCGGTGATGTAGCGTAAACCTGCCATCGCCTCACCAATGGCGGCAAAGCCAGGCTCATCACGGCGCGGTCCATCCTGTCCATAACCAGAGATGCGCAACATAATGAGCTTGGGGTTGGCTTTATGTAAAGTCTCCCAACCTAAACCCCATTTTTCCATAGTACCTGGGCGAAAATTTTCAATCACCACATCCGCCTCTAGGGCCAGTTGCCTTGCAATTTCCTGCCCCTCCTTCACTCGAAGATCCAAGCAGATCGATTGTTTGTTGCGGGAGTGTGCCTGCCACCAAACAGAAGTACCCTTGTGAAGCATTCTCCATTTGCGCAGTGGATCGCCCTCGCCCGGAGATTCAACCTTAATAACCTCTGCCCCAAAATCAGCTAAGGTTTTGGATGCAAACGGACCAGCAATCAATTGCCCTAATTCTAGAATCTTGACACCAGAAAGAATTTGTCGCGTCGGTAACGTCATCTCTTAATTAAGCCTTATGGGGTCTTTTTATATTTACAGCCTCTATTTTCACCCTCTTTTTTATATTTTTGCGAATTTTCAAATCTTGCTTAAACTGTCCTTATAAATTCGCAAAATATTAATATAGCGTCAAACGACCATTTTGATTGAAAACCCCTATGAATCTACCCATTCCAAAGCCAGATCAATTTCAAGATATGCGCGAAGCTCTACGCGATCTTTGTGGAAGTTTTGATTCGGCCTATTGGCAAAAGATTGATCATGAGCGTAATTATCCCGAGCTATTTGTTGACGCGATGGCAAGGGCTGGTTGGCTAGCAGCATTGATTCCTGAGCAATATGGTGGTTCTGGCCTAGGTCTCACAGAGGCCTCCGTAATCATGGAAGAGATAAATTTCTCGGGCGGTAATGCTGGTTCTTGCCATGGCCAGATGTACAACATGGGCACATTGCTTCGCCACGGCTCAGAGATCCAAAAAAAATTATATTTACCCAAAATTGCGACTGGGGAGCTTCGTCTTCAGACCATGGCCGTTACTGAGCCAAGTACCGGTACTGATACTACCAAACTGAAAACAACCGCAGTAAAAAAGGGTGATAAGTATGTAGTGAATGGGCAAAAAGTCTGGATTTCTCGCATTCAACATTCAGATCTTATGATTCTCCTGGCGCGGACAACGTCACTGGCAGAGGTAAAGAAAAAGTCCGAAGGAATGTCAATTTTTATCGTTAACCTCAAAGATTCGATTGGTAAGGGGATGGAGATTCGTCCTATTGCCAATATGGTTAATCATGAAACGAATGAAGTTTTTTTTGATAATTTAGAAATTCCAGCAGAAAATCTCATTGGCGAAGAAGGTCAAGGTTTTAAATATATCCTCGACGGCTTAAATGCTGAGCGCGCACTCATTGCCGCAGAATGTATTGGAGATGCCTATTGGTTTGTAAATAAGGCGAGGCGCTATGCCAATGATCGAGTTGTCTTCGATCGCCCCATTGGCATGAATCAAGGCATTCAGTTTCCGATTGCAGATAGCTATATTGAAACTGAGGCGGCTAACCTGATGCGCTTTAAGGCATGCGAATTGTTCGATGCCAAACAACCTTGCGGTACCCAGGCAAATATGGCGAAATACTTAGCAGCAAAAGCGTCCTGGGAGGCAGCCAATGTTTGTCTACAAACTCATGGTGGCTTTGGCTTTGCTACTGAATATGATGTGGAGCGTAAGTTTCGAGAAACCCGCTTGTATCAAGTGGCGCCAATCTCTACAAATTTGATTTACTCATATATTGCTGAGCATGTTCTCGGTTTACCTCGTTCATTCTAAATAAATCTTATGAGTATTCGCCCTTTAGATGGAATTACTGTTGTATCACTAGAGCATGCTATTGCCGCCCCATTCTGCACCCGTCAATTGGCGGATCTGGGAGCTCGTGTAATTAAAGTGGAGAGGCCCGGTGCCGGAGATTTTGCGCGTAGCTACGATGAGCGCGTCAATGGCATGGCCTCCCATTTTGTATGGGTTAACCGCTCTAAAGAAAGTTTGACACTCGATTTAAAGCAACCTGAAGCTTTAAAAGCGTTAAAGAAACTTCTCAAAACAGCGGACGTCTTAGTTCAAAATCTGGCCCCTGGGGCTGCAGCACGCATGGGGTTAACTACAGAGCTATTGCATCTAGAAAATCCTCAATTGATTTTGTGTGACATCTCTGGATATGGCAATGATGGGCCCTATCGAGATAAAAAAGCTTATGACCTCCTCATTCAAAGCGAGGCTGGATTTTTATCGGTTACTGGAACCCTAGAAACACCAAGTAAAGCAGGCAACTCAATTGCCGATATTGCTGCTGGCATGTATGCCTATAGTAATATTTTGGCCGCCATATTACAGCGCGGTAAAACTGGCAAAGGTTCAGCAATTGACGTCTCAATGCTGGAATCCTTAGCTGAATGGATGAGCTATCCACTGTATTACGCCTATGAAGGCGCTGCACCTCCATCAAGAAATGGGGCTTCTCACGCTACAATTTACCCCTATGGCCCTTTTAAAACAGGGGATGGTGGCACAGTCATGCTCGGACTGCAAAATGACCGAGAGTGGGATCAGTTTTGTCAGGTCGTTTTGGAAGATGAGGCTTTAGCAAAAGATGATCGGTTTGATAAAAACTTCAAGCGCAATGAAAAACGCGAGCAATTACTTGCCATCATCGATGCATGCTTTAGCAAACTCTCCACGAAGCAGGTGATTGCCAAGCTCGACATTGCTCAAATTGCCAATGCACAACTTAATGACATGTCAGGGCTATGGAAACATGACCAACTTCGAGCTCGCAATCGTTGGGTTGAGGTGGCTTCACCCGGTGGACCAATTCCAGCAATGCTTCCTCCAGGCTCAAACGATAGCTACACTTACCGCATGGATCCCATACCTGCTGTAGGGGAGCATACCGATGCCATTCTTACTGAAATCGGCATCCCGTTAAATGAGATCGAAAAAATGCGCTCTGCGGGAGCAATTTAAAGCATTGGAGAAAAGAGGTGGGCCGCATTCTCCATAAGAATGCGCCACCGTGGCCTTTTTTCCCATATTGCTCGATTAACCATATCTGACCGTTCTAAATAAGAATCGATCAGCTCCTCCAATCGTACGCAGAAGTCTTCGTTATAGACAATTAAACTAATCTCAAAGTTCAAACGCAAACTCCGCTGATCAAAGTTTACTGAGCCAAAAATTGCAATCCGCTTATCAATTAGTAAGCTCTTAGTGTGTAATAAGCCGCCATGAAATTCGGCAATATTTACTCCTGCACCCAAGAGGTCTGAATAAATACTACGGCTACTCCATGCAACTAAAGTTGAATCATTGAGCTTGGGCACAATTAAGGTCACATTGACCCCTCTATTGGCGGCAGCCATCAAGGCCTGAATTAGGCCGTCATCTGGGCCAAAGTATGGGGTAGTAATAGTTAACTCTTTTCGTGCATCCATAATTGCAGAAAGCAAGACTTGATACAAAATATCATCCCGATATACTGGACCTGAAGCAAATTCTTGCGCCAACATTTCACCAGCTCGAGTGGTAATTTGAGGTTCTGGGTCATCGAAGCGAGTAATCCGAGTAGTGGCTACACTCCAATCAAAAAGAAAGGTGAGCTCAAACTGAGAAACTACTGGGCCTTCGACTTTTATCAGGGCATCAATCCATTCACCCACACCAGAACCTTGCTTAAAGGTCCGTGGATCAACCATATTCATGCTACCAGTCCATGCTACGGCACCATCAATCACAAATATTTTTCGATGTAGCCGTAAATCAGCACGTCGAAACTGAAACCTACCAATTTGAATGGGTAAGGCCTCTGTCACCTCTATTCCAGCATTTCTGAAGCGCGCTGGCCATTTTGACTTAAACCAATCTTTACTCCCTAGTGAATCTAGTAGTACACGACACTCAATCCCACGCTTAGATGCGGCAATAAGGGACTCTCCAACTTGGTCAGCATCACCCCCCAATGCCCAAATATAAAATTCAAGATGTAGGCTTTTTTTAGCTCCATTAATAGCGGCAATAAACTGTTGCAATATTTCTAATGAGTTTGTATATAACTCGATATGATTACCAGCCACTACTGGCGAACCATTTTTAGACTCCGCTAAAACACTTAAGGCTTTGCCCTCGATAGGCAGATGCTTATGGTCATCTAAAAATTGTTGGTGCATCTGGTCAACGGTAACATTGTATTTCTTGCTCATGCGCTTGATTTTTATTGTGAGGTTGCGTCCTACTGGTCGCTCTCCGATCAGTACATAAAGAGCAACTCCAAGTAGCGGCAATAAAATAACAATCAATAGCCAAGCAAAAGCTACTCCAACAGGCCTTCTCACCCAAATTAAGCGCACAAAAAAAGCGATAACAATCGCTGCGTGGATTGGCGTCAACCAAACCAAGTTAAATTGAAAAAATATATCTAGAAAATAGGCCAATAAACTCATAACAACTCCAATTCCGCAGTAATGCCCAGATGATCAGAAAGCCTAAGCCATTCATGCAAAATATTTGCAGAATGAATTTTTAAGCCTCGTACATAAATCCTATCCATTGGAAATACCGGACGCACACTAGGAAAAGTTTTAGCCGGCGATCCTGTTAACACCTCAAATACTTCGCTAAAACCAGCATCTTGCATTGGGATGCCTACACGATTACGCCAATCATTAAAGTCTCCCGCAACAATTGCTGGGCCATCACTAGCCAAAATATTAATATAGTGAATTATCTTTTCTAACTGTCGCTCGCGACCTCGCTCAAACAATGCTAAATGTACACAGAAACAATGAATTGGTATCTTTGTGCCCTCAAATTGCATTACGCTATGTAAAAGCCCGCGCCTCTCAAATCGATAAGCAGAAATATCATAGTTTTCGCCTTTGTATAGCGGGCCCTTTGAAAGAATAGCGTTACCGTGATGACCATCTGGATACTCCACATTCTTTCCGTAATGCCAATCATGCCAAAAATCTTCAGAAAAAAAATGGGTAAGCTCTGTCAGGGGCCAGCGTCCAAAACGCTGAATACGACCTCTATGTTCTTGTTGAACCTCTTGCAGAAAAAGTAAATCAGGATGGTGTGAGCGCATTTTTTCCCGCAACTCATGAATCGTAGAACGCCTGTGTAAGGGGGATAAACCCTTGTGCACATTTATAGTCATGATGCTAAATCTTCCCGACTTAATTTGCGTCATTAAAACTGCCTCTCTTTACGCTGACGACGCAGTCGAGCCAAATAGATTTCGCCTTCAACCAAATCCTGACATTGCATACATTTATTGCAAATAGACGCTTGCTCCCTTAACTCATCAATAGAATCAATAGGATGGGTATCTAAGTATTCGCGCAAATCGACGTCGAAAACCTCATTACAAAGACAAATTACTTCAGCCATGGGTCAAAATTTCGCCTAATGAGTTGCATTGAGTCTATTTTGCCATTGCCTTGATAGAATCGAGCGCATGCTTAAAGCCTTTCAGGACGCCTTTTCTCTTCTAATGCATTTAGATGCCGGGGTAATGGGCATCGTTCTCGTTTCACTTCAGGTAAGCTCAACAGCCCTGCTCTTTGGCGCGTTAATTGGATTACCCATAGGAGCTCTTTTGGCTACAGAAGAATTTAAGAGCAAAAAAATCATCATTGTGGCCCTGAATACTCTCATGGGCGTTCCTACTGTCATCGTTGGCGTCGTTGTCTACCTCCTACTGTCGCGAACAGGGCCCTTGGGGACTTGGGGATGGCTTTTCACCATCAAGGGTATGACTCTAGCTCAAATACTCCTCACAACCCCTTTAATTGCAGCGCTTAGCCGGCAAATTCTCGAAGATTCCTGGAGAATCCATCGAGATTCATTTCTAGCGCTACAACTTCCGAGATTCTCCTATCTCAAATGGCTCGTTTGGGACTGTCGTTTCTCACTCACCATCGCCATTCTTGCCGGCCTGGCTAGAGCAATTTCTGAGGTGGGAGCCGTGATGATTGTGGGTGGAAATATTGACCACTCCACCAGAACCATGACTACGGCCATTGCCTTGGAAACCAGTAAAGGTGATTTACCCCTTGCTTTGGCGTTGGGTATTATTTTATTAACAATTGTTTTACTAGCCAACTTATTTACTTTTGTGGTCCGCCAGATTGCCGAGCGTCGCTATGGCTGATCAATTGACAAGGTTCATTGAACTCAAAGACGTTACCGTCAAGAGTAACGGCAGAACCATACTAAACATACCCCATGCCATCATCCCAGCCGATCGTATTACAGCCTGTATCGGACCTAACGGAGCGGGTAAGACGACATTGTTGAAGGTCCTCAATGGATTGATTAAGCCCGATACTGGCAGCGTGAGATATTCGTTTGCGCCTGCAAGAACGTCTTTTGTCCTTCACCACACGCCCATGATTAAAGCCTCTACAAGATCCAATCTAGGATTAGTTAGGGATGCTGATCACTCAATCACACCGACTCAAATTGAATACGTCTTAGGGCAAATCGGTCTTACCAACTTAGCCAGCAGCCCAGCACATAAATTATCCGCTGGAGAAAAGCAGAAACTCTGTCTCGGTAGAGCTATGTTGCAAAAACCCAATTTAGTTTTGCTAGATGAGCCTACCGCAAACTTAGACCCCAACACAACGGAGCAAGTTGAAGAAATAATTCGACAATTTAAACAACAAGAATCTGATGTGATTTTTACTTCACACCAATTGGCACAGGTTCAACGTTTGGCACAATACATTCTCTTTATTGATCAAGGCGAAATAAAAGAAAAAGGACCCGTAGGTCCGTTCTTCTCAAATCCTCAAACACCAGCGGCTAAACTTTATCTACATCAAGAATTATTAATCGATTAACTACTTTGTTAATGGCATTGGAGTGGTGGGGGCTACTGTAGCATCGGGCGCCACAAATGGAGGCGGCGCTACACAAGTAGCGGGCGCTGGAGTGCCGGCCGCCCTGTATTCGTCAGCCACTTTATTTTGAGCTAGACACAGCTTATAGGCGCCAACCTTATCGCCATATGCTGTTTTGGCTTTTACCAAGCTTGCAGCTTCCTGGGCCTCTGGAGTAAGGGCAGGCAATGCAGCTAAAACTGAACCTGCCAATACGGCACAAAATGTGAAGGCAATAGATTTTTTCATGACTTCAACCCTATTTATTAATCTTGTTGTACCAGATTTCATGGTGCTCTTTTGCCCATGAAGCATCTACGTAACCCGTTTTCATACCATCAATCGAACCTTGCATTCCAATAGTACCAATATAGATGTGGCCCATTGCCATCGTCGTCATCAAAAGGGCCATGGAGCTATGGACGATATTGGCTAGTTGCATAGTTCCACGCCAGTATTCGATATTCATAAATGGCACGATCATGTCAAGTACAAAACCAGAGGCTGAAATAATTACGCCCAGAAACACCATACCAAACCAGAACCATACTTTTTCACCCATATTAAAAAAGCCAGCTGGAATATGCTTTCCGCCAAATATTCCACCAAAAGCAAGTAGCCATTGCAGATCGCCTTTTTCGGGAATATTTCTACGTACAAAAAGAATAAAGAAAACTATGATGCTGAGCGTAAAAAGTGGGCCTGAAAAATTATGTATATTTTTACAAACAAAAAGGAAATTTCCGAAGGCAATGCCACCCATCAGCGGCATTGCAAAATATTTACCATAAAGAATCAACAGGCCGGTAAAAGCAAGGGCAATAAAACTAAACGCCATTACCCAATGCGCTAGCCGTTCAAGCGCACTAAAACGCTTAATCATTAATCCTGAAAGTGGCTCGGATAATTTGACGCTCCCCTTAAGGGTATACAGAGCGGCAATACCAAAAAAGCCCAATGCCAACAGCCAAGCACCGTAAACAGTAATTACACCATTGCGAATGAGGCGCCATTGCTGACCCGACCTCTGAATTAATACGCCAGCTTGCTTATCCGGAATACTGACATAGTTGAGGGGGTCGCTATTAGCTGACTCCCAAATAGGACCACTTGCAGGTGCGCTATTTGCTGGCTGTGATTGATTCTGAGTGCCATTTGAAATATTTTTCAAGCCCACTGGAATATCAATTCCGCTAGGGGTTGGAAGTGGCTCCATCGGAGCACGTGCTGCGAAAGCGATACCACTTAGCAGGCTGAAAGAAAGACCTAGGGTCAAGACACAAGAGCGGCTAACACTAGAGAATGATCGATTCATACAAATATCCTTAAACGTTTTCGTTTTATTTATTGTTGTTTAACTGATCACTTAACGCGCGAATACTCAGACTGATTCTGATTGCGTTTATTAATCGCCTCCGTCCAGCTCTGCAGGTTTCCGGGAGTCCAATTTTTGGTCATGAAGCCATTATCCGCACCCATATATGGCGCAAAATCTGGACGCTTAGCTGCTTTGGCTGCAATTTCCGGAGGCTCAGAACAAGCTACTAATAGGAGTCCTGCCACCAAGAAAATCCCAAGGGTTTTGAGGTTTAACTTCACGATTTTTCTCCTGGGATTTTATCTGCTGGAGTTGGTACTGGCACCGGAGTTCCAGATGGACCGTAAGCTGTAGACCAGCCCCAAATTTGAGAACCAGCATATTTTCCATTAGATTCACGAACCGTAACTCGTTTATTAAAGATGGTGGAAATAACATCGCTATCACCGGCAATCAATGCTTTGGTAGAACACATCTCGGCACACAAAGGCAACTTACCTTCTGCTAAGCGGTTTCGACCATATTTTTCAAACTCTGCCACACTACCGTTAGCCTCTGGGCCTCCGCTACAGAATGTGCACTTATCCATTTTGCTACGTACACCGAACGCACCCTTACTAAGGAACTGAGGCGCACCAAATGGGCAGGCAAAAGAGCAATATCCACAACCAATACAAATGTCCTTGTCATGCAAAACAACACCTTCATCTGTACGATAAAAGCAATCTACTGGACAAACCGCCATACAAGGTGCGTCTGAGCAATGCATACAGGCTACTGATACTGATTTTTCCTGCCCAATCACACCATCATTCACAGTAACTACCCGCCTGCGATTTACACCCCAAGGAACTTCGTTTTCATTCTTACAGGCAGTGACACAACCATTGCACTCAATGCAGCGCTCGGTATCACAAATAAATTTCATTCTTGCCATTGTGTTCTCCTGACTTTATTTTTTTAACTTAGGCAAATTTTTCGATTTGGCACATTGTGGTTTTGGTTTCTTGCATCATTGTCACCATGTCATAGCCATAGGTCGTAGCGGTATTCACCGCCTCGCCCAAGACTATTGGAGATGCGCCTTCTGGGTAGTATTTACGCAAGTCGTTCCCTTGCCACCAGCCTGCAAAGTGGAATGGGACAAAAGCAGTGCCTTGGTCAACCCGAACAGTAACAAGAGCGCGCACCTTAATTTGAGCGCCAGTTGGCGATTTAACCCAAACATAATCCCAATTCTTGATACCACGCACTTCAGCAGCCTTAGGATTAATTTCAACAAAGTTTTCTTGCTGCAACTCCGCCAACCAAGGATTGGATCTGGTCTCGTCTCCTCCGCCCTCATACTCCACCAGTCGACCTGATGTAAGAATGATTGGGAATTTCTCGTACAGTTTCTCTGACAAGTTTTTGTCTTGAACTGTTTTATATAAAGTGGGTAAGCGCCAGAAATTTTTCTTATCTGCAGCGGTTGGATATTTGCGCATCATTGGCTCATTGGTACTGTAAAGAGCCTCGCGGTGCACTGGAATGGCATCTGGGAAGTTCCAAACAACTGCACGCGCCTTTGCATTACCGAATGGATGGCAACCGTTTTTCATCACCACACGCTGAATACCGCCTGATAAGTCAGTTTTCCAGTTTTTACCTTCAGCAAGCTTTTGCTCTTCGTCTGTTAACTGACTCCACCAACCCAACTTCTTCACAAGGACGTGGTCAAACTCTGGGTAGCCAGTTTTAATCGCAGAGCCTTTGGAATAAGAGCCATCCTCAGCCAATAAATTTTTACCATCTTTCTCTACGCCAAAGTTGGCGCGAAAGTTACCGCCACCCTCCATCACGCTCTTACTAGTGTCATAAAGATTTGGTGAGCCTGGATGCTTAATAGCTGCGGTGCCATAGCAAGGCCAAGGCAAACCATAGTAATCCCCAGTTGTATCGTAGCCAGTCTCTTTATCGACACCACCTCGAGACTTTAATGTCATAGGATCAAAGGTTGCAACCATCCGCATATGTGCCTTGAGTCGCTCAGGCGTTTGACCAGTGTAACCAATTGACCAACAAGAACGATTAATCTCGCGCAAGATATCCTCGATTTGAGGCTCTCTCCATTGCTTACCAGCAAACTTCGAATCCAGCATTTTATAGTTGAGCGATAACTCTTTACCAAACCCAAGGCGATCTGCAAAAGCCTGCATGATTACATGGTCAGGAACTGACTCAAACAAAGGATCGATCACTTTTTCACGCCACTGCAAAGAACGATTAGAGGCTGTTGCTGAGCCCGTAGTTTCAAACTGTGTTGTTGCGGGCAGCAAATAAACATTACGATTTTTGTTAACCAAATCACCTTCTGCTGGAGGCATCGCTGCCATTGCTGCAGTTGCACTTGGGTATGGATCCACAACTACCAATAGGTCTAGCTTATTCATGGCGCGCTTCATATCTAAGCCACGAGTTTGGGAGTTTGGGGCATGCCCCCAAAAGAACAAACCCTTTACATTGGTCTGCTGATCGATCATGTCATTTTTCTCGAGCACCGCATCAACCCAACGAGAGACAGTTGTGCCAGATTTCTCCATCATGTCAGGAGCGTAACGACCCTTAATCCACTCATAGTCAACGCCCCACACAGTTGAAAAATGCTTCCATGAGCCAGCTGCGAGCCCGTAGTAGCCTGGCAGAGAGTCTGGGTTTGGACCAACGTCGGTTGCGCCTTGCACGTTATCGTGCCCGCGGAAAATATTTGTACCGCCACCAGACTTTCCGACATTACCTAAAGCTAATTGCACGATACAAGATGCACGAACCATCGCATTTCCAATGGTGTGCTGGGTCTGACCCATGCACCAAACCAACGTACTAGGACGATTTTCAGCCATCGTTTTAGCAACCTGATAAACCTGCGCCTCTGGAACCCCACATGCTTCCTCGACATTGGCGGGAGTCCACTTCTCCATAGCTTCTTTACGGATTTCCTCCATTCCGTATACGCGGTCGTTAATGTATTTTTTATCTTCCCAGCCGTTTTTAAAGATGTGATAAAGAACGCCATACAAGAAGGGGATATCTGATCCAGAGCGAATCCTGACATACTGATCGGACTTTGCCGCAGTGCGGGTATAGCGAGGATCAACCACAATGACTTTGCAGCCATTTTCTTTGGCGTGCAAGAGACTAAGCATGGAAACAGGGTGCGCTTCAGCAGCATTTGAGCCAATATACAAAGCGGCCTTAGCATTCATCATGTCGTTATAGCTATTGGTCATCGCACCGTAGCCCCAAGTATTGGCAACACCGGCAACGGTTGTAGAGTGGCAGATACGAGCTTGATGATCGGTATTGTTGGTTCCAAAAAAGGAAACCCACTTACGCAATAAATAAGCTTGTTCGTTATTGTGCTTTGAGGAACCGATGAAAAATAGTGAGTCTGGGCTGTACTTTGTGCGAAGTTCTTTCATCTGCGCAGTAATTTCAGTCAGCGCCTGATCCCAAGAAATACGCTGATATTTACCATCAACCAATTTCATCGGGTAGCGCAACCGGAAATCACCATGACCATGCTCGCGCAGTGCGGCACCTTTAGCGCAATGTGCACCTAAGTTAATTGGCGAATCAAATACAGGGTTTTGTCGAACCCAAACACCATTTTCTACTGTAGCATCTACCGCACAACCGACTGAGCAATGGGTACAAATTGATCTCTTAACCTCAATCTTACCTTTACCATCAAGCATGGCTTTGCTTGGATCTGCCACTGCCTTTTGCACCAAGCTCAGTTGACTAGCTGCAATACCCGCTCCTACACCTACGCCCGAACGCTTCAAGAATGCGCGACGGTCCATCGTTGGGACTGCTGCTTTAAGTCCGCGGGATAGACTGCCAATTAGACGGGAGACTGGAACTGGGCGACTGCTTTGGGGGGTATTGGATTTACGAGTCAGACTCATATATTGTCCCTAAGAAAATTTTTATATATATTGGTTTTAGAACAAGCAAATAAACGTTGATCGGCGCTAAGTATTACAACATCGTAGTTTCATAGTATTTGCGAATGTGTGCGGAGACTTGGTAGCCGTCATCCTTATTGACAACCGTGCTACCAATCTCTTGAATGACAGCCTTACCAATTGAGGTTTGGGATGCGACGGCGACTACGCCAACGGCGGCGCCAGCACCAATGAAAAACTTCCGGCGAGAAGGCTTACTTCCTTCGATCGCTGTAGCCTTTATTTTTGTATTCACGGCATGATCCTTTTTTTATATTCTTGATTTTAATCAAGTGTAATTCTTAATTGCATTTTTGACATTTACGCCAATCAATTCACTCATTCAAGTGGTAATTATTTTATTGCAACGCAATATCAAATCATGTCAAAACTCTGACCTTCAATTGCTAGAAATTCCCTAGTTAATGAGGCTACAGGGTGATAAAGATGCATATCAGAAATGTCCTCTATTGCATCACATAATTCGTCATACCAAGGGCGAATATGGTCATTAAAAAAGACCCTTTGATTTGTAAGGTTGGAGATTTCCACATCATCACCAGCAATAAGATAGCGCATCACTTCACACAATGCTGAAATGTGATCCTCTGTTTCGGTTACTGCCTGAGCAGACTCAAGGCTAAAAATCTCCAAAGCGCGGCGAATATCCACCAAAGGTCTTTCATTCAGGTGGCCGGCCATATAAAAAGATCCATTCAGAATCACATTTGGCCTACCTACACTAATAAAGTTCAAATCAAATTCGTCATGCCAGGCTTTGGCTGAATTATTTTTTGCAACCTCAACAACACCATGCCAAACCTTTGCGAGAGGGGCATCTTCTAGTTGAATTTCTTTTCCCTCAGGAATAGATGCAGCGATTTGATCAAGCAGCTCCTGGTCTGGAGGGAGGTGATAAAGCCTAGCAATCAAGCCGTATAAATCGGCTCTCGCCAGATCTTCTGGCATGCCAACATCCCCAATCTCAGTTGAAACTTTCTCTTGCGCTTGTTCGCTCATGTTTCTTTTTTCACCATATCCACCACACGACAATCACTACACATTCTTAATCTATCCATAGCAGCACCGGCAAAGGCGCCATGCGACCCCAGCTTTGACAACATTAAATCCACCATTTTGAGGGTGCCAAAAACTTTGCCACAGCTAATACAGTGAAACGGCTTGGATTCATTAAGCTCTATTTTTTGCTTTCGTTGTTCCACCGATAGTAGTCGGGGATTCAAAGCAAGCGCCTGCTCTGGGCAGGTTTGGACGCAAATTCCACACTGAACACACTGCTTCTCAATAAAGGAGAGTTTTGGCTCGTCAAGGTTATCCAATAAAGCGCCTTCTGGGCAACTACCTACGCAAGACATGCATAGTGTGCAAGCCTCCTTGTTAATAACAAGCCCACCTAAAAAGGAGGAGTGAGGTAAAGCAACTCCCGCAATTGGGAGCGCCTTATTGGCTTGCTTTTGTAAATGCTCCAATACAGACTCAACCGTTTCCCTCTTTTGATTACTAAGCCCAAAAGTAGCGGGCGTACAGATCGCCGCGAGTGAGCCACGCTCGCGTAAACGACCCATTGCAACAGAAATCGTCTGAAGATCATCCGTAGAGTGTGCGCAAATCAACTGAATTCTGGCATCAAATCCATAAGCTAGAAGAACGGCATTGGCTAAGGCACTTTGGGTTTCTAGCGCAGCACGATAAGAGGGATCCTCATCTCCACTTAACAGCAATACTACTTCGCCGAAGCCGTAGCTCAAGGCGCCTAACCATAGATCAATACCAGTTGAGGCAATATGCTCAATCCCATAAGGCAGGAGAAAGGCGGGCAGACCTTCAAATTGCTTCGGCCGTAAATGCGCTGCGCGACCCAACGAATCAATCAACTGAGTACCAGTTTTGAGTGTATGCAATAACAAGCTTGGGGCAGTTAATTGTTTTGATTTAGCCCACTCAGCACTGAATACATTCGCTAGCGTTTTGAGCTCTTTGCCCTGATGTGAAACGCTTGGGTAGTTATAGCGCATCGCACCTGATGGGCAGACTGTTGAACAAGCACCACAACCCATGCAAAGATTAGGGTTCACCTCTACCGTGCCTTGACCACCTTTAAACAAGGAGTTAATGGCTGCAGTAGAACAAACATCAATACATGCACTGCACCCTACTTTGCCATTTCGACCATGGGCACAAATCTTTTCGTTATAAGAAAAGTATTTAGGCTTTTCAAATTCACCAATCAAGTCGAGCAATTCACTCGCCACAAAAGCCTGATCTAGCAGGTCTTTTCCAGGGGAAAAATAGCCCTGAGGTGTTTGACTCATCGGCATTTTGGGATCTGCACGTAAATCCATCACCAAGTCAAACTCCGAACTACGCTTACGATCAATCCGATCGAAAGAAATGGCACCGATGCTGGCGCAGGCAGTAATACAGGCGCGATGAGATTTGCATTTATTTAAGTCAATCTGAAATGAATCGTCTATCGCATTTTCTGGACAAACTTCCACGCACGCGCCACAGCGTGTGCACATTTCAGGATCAATTGGATTTTGCAAGTCCCACTCAACTGAAAAGTTACCAAGATAACCGTCGAGCTTTGTGACATTACCCGTGTAAATTGGATAGTTCCGTGCAATAGGTAATGTTACAGATTCTGTACAGAGCACTGAGACATCTAGAGAATCGCTTAATTTTTCAGCCCAAGGCAGAGCTTGATCCCCAGGGCCAATAATTAACAATCTACCTTGGCTCTCATAACTAACTGCTGGAACAGGCTCGGCTTCTGGCATATCCGCTAACGCTAGCAATGCGGCGATCTTCGGTCCTGACGATTTAGCTTCTTGTGTCCAACCAGCTATTTCACGAATATTTACAAAACGTAATGGCGCCACCAATGGCTTTTCGGATTGAGCGGCTAACTCGCCAAATAAAGCGCCCTCCTGAGTGCATGCAATTACAAGTGACTCATCGCCATCAAGCGCTTTCAAGAAAGAGCCAACCTCCTGCCTACATAATGAAGTATGCATAGTCAAGCCAAAGGCTTTCGCATCCAAAGGCATGGTGCCGTTGCAATTACAAATTAGTTTTTGACTCATTCATTCTTCTTCTTAGCTGGTTTTCTTGTCCGCCATAGCGGGGCCTAATGTATCGATATTTAACCCGGCTCCCAAATCTTTGGGTCTTGAATCAGCCTGATCAAGCAAGGGTAAGGTTTTTTCTGTTGCCTCAGGTACAGGCGAACTAACTGTATGTGGCTCATCTTCATCCGGTGGACTACCATCATTTTTGCGAAAGATATTTAGCATGTCAGACTGAACCATGCGCTTGAGCATTTCCAGGGGTATTGGGTCTGACTTAGAATAATCATCAATATAAATATCCAAACCATCCATCACATTAAAATGGGGGTCTGAGAACATTTTTTTCAGGGCGGCCTGTTGTACTAGTGGATCAACGTCTGGCTGCATAAAGGCCGAGAAATCAGGCGCAAAACGATCGATTCTCTCCACATCTTCCAAAGAGGCTGGCACAGGCACAGGCTCTATATCTGAAGCCTTTTCTACAGTCTCTACTGAGTTTTCGATCGAGCGATCATCGGCTAGTTTAGGTCTAAGCGACTCCCCTGACTTACGTCGAGACCAACGATTAAGAAAACCAGACATTAAATATCTCCTGGGCGCTCAGCGCCTTTAAAGGACTCTGGGCGATGCCGCTTTTTTGCCTCTGGATGGTAATGCTCGTTCACATATTCTTGCAGCCAAGTAGCATGCTCATCACTAAGAAGCACACTATCTACTGATTCTCCACCATCAAGGAGGCGCGCAGCCTCGTTGTAACTCACGCAGATCCGATGCGGCACTGCAAACTGCAGCCCTGATTGAGCCCGATCAATGGATTGTGAATCAACATAGCGATTGATGTCATCCTCAAGACGCCACATCACAAACCAACAGGGTCTAGCAGAAGAAATGTTGAGATAGTAGCCCTCAGCCTCATCTGGAAAAAGATTTAATTCAAAGCCCGTAAAAAGCCAAGACTCTCCCTCGCTATCACAGTCTAAAAATTGCCCAGTAATTTGATTGCTTTGATTTACTGGCGATGCGAATTGGCCAAAATCAGGAAAAACTTCCTGAGGAGCCCATTGAAATGTAATCCATGGGTTATTGACGTTCTGCTTACGCATCAATACTGCAAAGCGCATAAGACCTCAGGTATTTTGAACCACAATGTTGGGAAATTTACTGCTCATGTCTTTTGAGAGGCTTGCAACTCTTATAGCAACCTGCCTGGCAATAGTTTTATAGATAGCGCTAATGGCGCCATCTGGATCAGCAACTACCGTCGGGCGACCAGCGTCCGCTTGCTCACGAATAGACAAATTGAGTGGTAAGGAACCCAAAAATTCAACGCCATATTCTTTGCACATCTTTTCACCACCGCCACTGCCAAAAATATGCTCTTCATGCCCACAGTTTGGGCAGACATAGGTGCTCATGTTCTCAATAATACCTACTATTGGCACGCCGACTTTCTCAAACATTTTGAGGCCTTTACGAGCATCTAGCAAGGCAATATCTTGTGGGGTAGTGACTATTACTGCACCAGTCACTGGTACCTTCTGGGATAGAGTAAGCTGAATATCACCAGTTCCAGGAGGCATATCGACAATTAGATAATCCAGATCACGCCAGCGAGTCTGGCGAAGTAACTGCTCCAGAGCAGAGGTAACCATTGGGCCACGCCAAACCATGGGGCTATCCTCTTCAATTAAAAAACCGATCGAACTGGCTTGCAAGCCATGGCCTTCCATGGGCTCAATCGTATTCTCTTCAATGGATTCTGGTCGACCTGTAATACCTAACATCATTGGCTGGCTTGGCCCGTAAATATCCGCATCTAAAATACCTACCTGAGCACCCTCTGCTGCCAAAGCTAGGGCGAGATTTACAGCAGTAGTTGATTTTCCTACGCCACCCTTACCGCTGGCTATTGCAACAATATTTTTAACGCCAGGCAGTAACTTCACCCCTCTTTGCACGGAGTGGGCCACAATTTGACTGCTAACATTGACGCTAACATTTTTTACTTCAGATAATGGGCGCAAAGCATTAATAACTGATTTACGAATTGCATCAAATTGACTTTTAGCGGGATAACCCAGAACAATATCGAGACTGACATCACCATCTTCAACGCGCAAGTTTTTTATAGCTCTTGCGCTCACAAAATCAATTTTAGTATTTGGATCAATAAGACCTTTTAATACCGCCTGAACAGACTCTACAGTTACAGCCAACATACTCTCCTAAAAATAAAAATCCCAAAAATGGGACCCCGAATCTAAGAACTGCTAAGTTTTTGGGGATTCATTGAATAGCGGGTAGATTAACCGCACATGCAAAAATTTGCTTAAAACGAAATCATCCCACTGCAGTCAGGAAGGGTTTAAGCAAATCTTAATTGGAAACTGGAAAGCCTGCATCCGATATGAGTTGAGCGGCCAACTCGGGAGATAGGCTGGTTTCAAGGCTAACCATTTGAGTTACCAAGTCAGCTCGAACGCTCGCACGAGGATCTTGCGCCTGAACTGCTCGTGTTAAGGCATCAATACAGCCACCACAAGTCATTCCTGAAACTTTGAGATTAAACATAAATTACCTTTTAATAATCTTGAGAAATGGAAATAAGCCATTTTTTGGGGATTGCTGTAGATTATCTTATATATGAATACCAAAAAACCGGTAAATTCTGATTTTTTCATGCTTGATATAGGAGGGATGACCTGCGCTTCCTGTGTGGGTCGCGTTGAAAAAGCTTTAGCCAAAATTCCAGATATTGAAGTGGCCACTGTAAATTTAGCAACGGAACAGGCTCGAATTCGGATTAAGCAGGGCTCACCGATCAGCGTTGAAGAAATCATTGCCTCGATTAATAAAGCAGGTTATGAAGCTAAAGAAAGCCTCATCAATGGTGGCGGCAATCCATCTGGGGCAAAGTTATTTTGGGGTTCTGATGGCTTGGGGCGCGTCCTGCTGAGTTTTACTATTTCGGCCCCACTAGTATTTCCGATGCTCTTAATGCCCTTTGGAATTCATTGGTCACTGCCACCAGAATTGCAATTAGCATTAGCAACTCCCGTCCAATTTATTTTGGGCTGGCGCTTTTATAAAGCAGGCTATAAATCACTGATGGCTGGCGCTGGCAATATGGATTTATTGGTTGCACTCGGTACCAGCTCGGCATATGGACTGAGTCTCTACCAAATGCTGAGTACCAACCATGCACCACATGAACTTTATTTTGAGGGCTCGGCTGTCATCATCTGCATGGTCTTGCTAGGTAAATGGTTAGAGGCTCGCGCAAAACAGCAAACCAGCGAAGCCATTCGCGCCCTCCAAAAGCTGTGGCCTGAATGCGCAAAGGTACTTAATGCAAATCTGACCATTGCTGATGATGTCCCGCTAGATCATTACCGTGAGCTACCTTTAGATCAAATTCTTCCGCGGGATCGAGTGCTGGTTTTGCCTGGCGAGCGCATACCGGTAGACGGAAATATTCTACTGGGCGTAAGCCATGTTGATGAATCACTTCTAACAGGGGAAAGTAATCCCGTAAAAAAAGTAGTTGGCTCAACAGTTATTGGTGGAGCCCTAAATGGTGAAGGTCTTTTGGTCGTAGAGGCACAAGCAATAGGAGTCGAAAGTGTTCTAGCAAAGATCATCGCCCTAGTAGAGGACGCGCAAACCCAAAAAGCACCGATACAGAAGCTAGTAGACAAAATCAGTGGTTTTTTTGTACCTACCGTCATTGCGATTGCACTCATCACAGCAATAACCAACTGGTATTTTTTAGATTCTGTATCCATTGCAATTTTGCGAGCAGTATCCGTGCTGGTCATCGCATGCCCTTGCGCCTTAGGGTTGGCTACCCCTGCTGCCATCATGTCTGGGACAGGGGTAGCAGCCCGCTTTGGCATCTTAATTAAAGATCCTCAAGTACTTGAGCTAGCACATCGACTCAATATTGTCGCCTTTGATAAGACGGGCACACTTACCGTTGGCAAGCCCAGATTACTTACATTGCTTCCATATTCCGACGCACCTATAAATGCCGATCAAATACTCGCTACTGCGGCAGGACTTCAATTAGGCAGCGAGCACCCTCTTGCTATAGCCTTATTGGATGCGGCACAGAAAAAAAACATCGAACCTATTGCCAGTTCCGGTAGCAGAACTCTTCCCGGCATCGGGATAGAAGGCACTCCAACTTCAGGCCCTTATGCTGGAAAGCATATTTGCTTACAGAGCGTCGCATCCCTAGAAGCGCATTCCGACTACAAAAATATTCTTAAAATGGCGCGGGCAGGCTTTGATCTTGGCCAAACAGTGTCGATACTAATGAAGCTGGAGTCCTTTGGTGACAATACCTCGTCACCTATTGCCATGATTATATTTGGTGACGAAATAAAACCAAATGCTAAGGCAGCTATTTCTTCTCTTCAGGCTTTACATATTCGCTCGGTGATGTTATCTGGCGATAACTTGGCAGCCGCAACTCGAGTAGGCAATACGATTGGCATTGATAAGGTATTTGCGCAAGTCATGCCGGGAAATAAAGCGCAAATCATTCAGAGCTTACAAAAGATTGGCAGCGGCAAACACCGCCAATGGGTTGCCATGATTGGCGATGGGGTAAACGATGCCCCCGCTTTAGCGATGGCAGATGTTGGTATGGCGATGTCTACTGGTACCGATGTAGCGATGCAAGCTGCTGGCATTACCTTAATGCACGGTGATCCTGGGTTAGTGGTTGATGCAATCAATATCTCTCAAAAAACCTGGAGCAAGATTCAGCAAAACTTGTTTTGGGCTTTTGCATTTAATGCAACTGGCATTCCTTTGGCTGCACTAGGCTATTTATCACCTATGCTGGCAGGAAGCGCTATGGCACTCTCCAGTTTTTTTGTGCTTAGTAATGCTTTGCTTTTAAAACGATGGCGACCCAGTTATCCACAAAGAAATGGGTAGTGCTCCGAGGCTTATCTATTTTGGATTCTTGCGAATTAATTCAATATCACCATAAAGTGCACGCGTCTCGGATTTAGTATTGTCCGTATCCGTAAGTAGCGCAATGCCAACTATGTTGCCAGGACTCTCACCATAAGCCAACTTGTAATCTGCCGTAAGATCACGCTCATGTTTACGCCATTCGCCAACACCCTCCCAACCAGAATCCACCACAATCATTTTGAGGCGCGAAGTATGTGCATTATCCAAAACGGTATTTATTGGCGTCTTCCCTGACCAGATATACATAACAGTGGCATAAGGCATTTCTTGCCCGCTAATTAAATTAGCCATTTCAAAATTTAACTTTTCCTTAAGGGAAAGTTTAGATTTATTGCCATCAAATGCGACCAAAATTCTGAGGGGGGCATCATCATATTTCTTATCTGCATTATCAGCTTGTGTTAATGCTCCAACGGCTTTCCACTCCCACTTTAGCCAAAGATTTTGCGCTAATCTGGGACGCAGTTTGACGGCAAGGCCAGAGGCGGAAGTCTTAGAGCTGGCACTTAAAACTGTTTTACCTTGGTAGCTCTCGAGACGATAGATCGTATTTTTCTTATAAGGTGCTATCCGGTAAAAGTGCCACCCCTCTGGCACCCCCTCATGCGGCTTCTCAGTAGAAAATCTAGGGAGGTCCTCCTGAGTGGGTAATTGATCTGCATTAAATGTTTGGCCTGACTCATCTTGTACAGAGTCTCCAGAGAACCCAGCGCAGCCCCCTAAAGACAAAAACGCAATAAAACTGATATACAAGATGGCTTGCCTACTCTTGATAAAGAGCTTAAAAAGAGTAAAGGAGGATCTGATCATCATGCAATTGTCCCAAATAAACGGGTAACTAAGTCTAAAATCATTCGAGACTATTTAATAAAGATTCAAATGCGCCATCAATCCCCTTCTACCTGGGCCGTAATTTGCATTTGCATTGCTGCAGCATTGCATTTTGCTTTAGGGTTCTCAATTGAATTCTCGGTAGATGAAGCGCATTACGCACTTTATGCCAAACATTTAGCCTTGAGCTATTTTGACCACCCCCCGCTCGTGGGATGGATTCAGTGGCCGCTAGTAACCCTAAACTCCACCGAAGGAATCATTCGCATCATTCCTGAAGCTCTATGGCTTTTATCCATGTATTTGGTCTATCAAGTGACCATTAAAGTTCACCATTTAATGCAGGGTCGTAACTCTGGGTATTTAACCAACATCCTGCCATCAGCACCCGCATGCGGATTCATGGCTATCTTAGCGGTGATTGCGGCCCCCGTTCCTAATATACTCGCGATTGGGTTATTGCCCGACACCATTCTGACGCCGCTCAGTCTTGGCCTCATGCTAATGGCTCTGCGCTGGCTTAAAAAAGATGAATTCACATTAGTTGATTGGATAATTACAGGGGTACTACTTGGCTTGGCTGGCCTAAGTAAGTACACAGCTGCATTTACTGCATTTGCACTACTCTTGGTCCTCCTAGTCTCCACAAAAAAACCTTGGATTAGTAAAGCGGGTTTTTGGCTGGCACTTTTTATTGCTTTTGTTTTAATTTTCCCAGTCCTTTATTGGAATTGGGTAAATAACTGGATTTCATTCAAATATCAAATTGCTCATGGCGCTGGAAACACTTGGGCCTGGCGCAGGGTAGCCGCATTCATTGGCATTCAAGTTGTGTGTTTTGGGCCGCTGATCCTAATGGGGGTCTATACCTTCTTCAAAGACTGCTGGCACTCCAATAAGCCCTCCTTACTCTCTTTGCTAAGCTTCTTTTTTATTCCATTTAGTATTTTTACCTCACTCTCTGGTGGGGGTAGCCTGCCACACTGGACAAATCCAGCCTGGTTTTGCCTTGCCCCCTTTGCCGGGATAGGGCTTGCTAAGGCTTGGTCCATAAACCACCGATGGTTCATCCGTATTTTATTTACCCTCCAACTACTCCTTTGTTTGGTAGGTTTTGGTTTTGTCGTTGCTGGAGGAATCAACTCTACGACCATTAAAGCCAATCCAATAGCTGATCTTTATGGCTGGAAAATGGCAGGAGAAAAGGCTGCTGAGCTTGCTAAAACCACCCATGCCAAGGGCATTGCTGTTCAAAACTGGACTTTAGGAAGTCGCACTGCTTGGTATGCCAAGCCAATACCCGTTTTTGTATTAGATCAACGTCAGGATCAGTTTGATCTCTGGTTTGGTCCATTACCAGCAGGCGCAAGTGTTGTGCTGATTAACTGGTCTGGGATGCCCTTTAATTCCCCCATAGGCACCAATCAGGCATTTGAGCGCTGCGAGCCCTTGGATGAGTTAGAAGTACTTCGTTTTGGGCAGGTTTTATCTCGCTTTCAATTTAGTCTTTGCAGCAATTGGCAAGGCACTGGCTTAGAGCACTAATTCACCAAATTCAAGACCTTAGGCTCACAAGGCATTATCCTTACGCCTATGAGTTCACAACCCCAAATCACCCCAAAAGCCATCCATGGGTGGAAAACAATCCTCAAGGGGGCCTGGCCCACTATTCGTATTTTGCTGTCGATTGCCTTACTTTGGAAAGCAACCAGCGGAATCGATTGGCACGCTTTATTAGAGTCTGAAATAAAAATGAGGCCGCTATGGTTTTTAGCTGCCCTAGGCTGCATGATGCTAGCCTTTGTTTGCGGCGGATATCGCTGGGGTAAATTTATGGAGGCAGTTGGATTTCCGCGCCGCATACATTCCTACATTGGCCTGTATTTTGCAGGTGGCCTTGTAAATCAAGGTTTGCCAAGTACGATTGGCGGGGATAGTTATCGCGCTATTTCAGCAACCCATCTCACTAGCAGTGGCAAGTTTGCAGAAGAAAAAAAGCTTGATGAAGAACTACACCGCTCAATTGATCTTGATCATGCTACCCCCAAATTACGGTTAAGTTTTGCCATGGTCTTGCTTGATCGCTTCGTCGGTCTAGCCGGTAACAATCTACTTGGTGGCGTAGGACTCATTCTTGGTGGTGCGATTTTGGCCACCTGGGGTAAGAATTTAGGTTACCTTGTGATTAGCGGGATGGTGCTTGCTGGATTGCTTGTGGCATTTGGTTTGATCTGGAAGCCTACTCAAACCTTTTTACAAAATTTGTTAGGCCGATTTCAAATGTCTAATGCTATTCCCGGGATTAGACTTGCTTTCTCTTGGCCCATGAATATTGTGCAAGCCACCTTTGCGATCTGCATTCATTTTCTGACCATCTTGAGCCTCTTATTCTGCTTAAAAGCATACGGAGTGGATGCCCCTATTGAAGCCCTCATGATTGGTCTGCCAGCCCTCAGCCTCTTGCTAATGCTACCTATTAGCATTTCGGGGTGGGGTTTGCGTGAAGCTACCCTTTCATCCGTTCTTGCACTTTGGGGAGTTAACCCCTCTATTACAGTACTAGCATCTATTAGCTATGGCGCCATAACGGTTATCTCAGTATTGCCAGGCGCCTACTTTTTATTAAAACGGAAGTAACCTTTTTCGAGTCAAATTATGAGTATCAGCGTTAATACTATGCGTGCCATTGATCATTGGGTCGGTGTTCCACTGTGCGCCTTATTGAGCCCAATCGTAGCCCTGCTCGATGGCCTAAAAAATATTACCAGCCGTGGTCCAGAGGCTCCGAAAAAATTACTCTTTATTGAGTTATCGGAAATGGGTAGTGCGATTCTTGTTGATCCTGCCATGCGCAATGCACAGGCACGCGGTGCTGAATTATTCTTTTTGATATTTAAAAGTAATCGCGCTAGCCTGACACTGTTAAATACAGTTAAACCAGAGAATATTTTTACCATTGACTCTTCAAGCATAGGCGGTTTAATAAAAGATACTCTGCGATTTTTGATAATTGCGCGAAAGCATCGTATTGATACAGCCATTGATTTGGAATTGTTTTCTCGATTTACGGCCTTACTAACTGGTCTTTGCGGAGCTCGTCGACGGGTTGGATATCACATATTTCATGGTGAAGGTTTGTGGCGTGGCTTCATGTTGACGCGCAAGGTACATTACAACCCGCATATTCATATTACTAAAAACTTCCTCTCCCTAATCCATGCGGCATTCGCCAAAAATATTGAAGTTCCTTTTAGCAAAATACATATTGCTGATTCTGAAGTCCGTCTAGAACAAGCCATTATTAACCCTACCACTTTAAATACTGTCCGTGATCGAATTGAAAAACTCAGCAAGGATTCTGATATTGAGTTTACTCAAGGTAAACAGCGCTTGATTTTAGTCAATCCCAACGCAAGTGATTTACTTCCACAAAGGCGTTGGGCACAACAACGCTTTTCTGAACTCATAAAATTACTACACCAACGTTTTCCCGCAGATCTCATTTTGATCACTGGCTCCCCTTCAGAATTTGAGTACGTGGAAAAGGTACGAACAGTAGCCAATGTGAAGCATGCCTTAAACTTTGCTGGTCAAGTAAGCTTTGCAGAGTTGCCGTCGCTCTACACGCTATCAGACGTCATGGTCACAAATGATTCAGGACCCGGTCATTTTTCGGCCGTTACGCCACTGCGAACAGTCGTTCTCTTTGGTCCGGAAACCCCCGCTCTATATGGTTCGGTAGGAAATTCGATTTCCATTACCGCCAATCTTGCGTGCTCACCTTGTGTCAGCGCGGCAAATCATCGTAAAACACCATGTCAAAATAATATTTGCATGCAAGCTATTACTGTCTCAGAAGTGCTTGAGAAGATGGAGCAGCAGCTACGTGGGTGAGCGCCAAGGTGCAATTCATGCAATTGGTCCAAACTGGGTTTGGTGCATCCCGCTACTTCCATTAGCGCTCACGGCTGCTATTTATGCTGGCGGATTTCAAACTGCCACATTTTTATTCATTAATACATTTACACAGTACGTGCCTGACACGATTTGGGCATGGCTTACATTTTTAGGAAATGGCTGGGGTATTTTTGCCATCTGCTTTCCACTGTTGCTTTTCGCTCCACGACTATTGACCGCGGGCATTATTGCTGGAGTCTTTTCTGCAATTACCAGCGTTATTTTAAAATCTACATTCGACTCACCAAGACCAGCTAGCATCCTAAGTGAAGGTAGTTTTTATCGCATTGGTGAACCGCTTTTATTGAAAGCTTTTCCTTCTGGTCACACTTTGACGGCTTTTGCCATCGCAACCGCACTTTATTTCTCCTGCGCTAAAGAATCACGTCGGCCAATGCTTTTAGTGTTTTTCATGGCCACCTTGGTCGGGCTTTCAAGAATTGGTGTCGGAGCCCATTGGCTGATAGATGTGTTAGGTGGAATGGCCTGTGGTTTATGGTGCGGCATGCTAGGCGCATTACTTGTTCAATTTATCCCTAAGAATCAGCTCACCCCTACAAAAATATGGTCTCGGATTATTGCGCTTGGGGGAGTATTTGCAATGTACTCTCTCCTGACTCAAACCATGGATCTCGTACTCAACCTTCCCCTGCAATATGCATCTGCATTTCTTATTGCCATTACGTTGGCTTTATTTACAAAAAACCAATTCATTAAGTCAGAATAATTAAACATGTTTAGCTATCGACACGCCTTTCATGCGGGCAGCCATGCGGATATTTTAAAGCACCTTATTCTCATTCATTTAGTTGAATACCTCCAAGAAAAACCAGGCGCAATAACCATTATTGATACTCATGCAGGGGCTGGTATTTATAACCTGAAAGATGGGTTTGCCATTGTAAGCAACGAGGCAGATTGCGGAATTTATCGCCTTAAGAAGTTCGCTCAGGACCGTGCAGAATCCAGCAACCAATTTGACGAGAGCATTCAACGCTACTTAGAATGCATTGAGATGGAAAATCCTGATAATGAACTCAATTTTTATCCAGGATCTCCATTTATACTGGCTCGCCTATTAAGACCTCAAGATCGCCTGAAGCTATTTGAGTTGCACCCCAAAGAAATTGATATCCTGCGCCACAATATGGGTCAATTAAAGCAGGTAAAACAAATAGATATTTATGCAGAAGACAGTTTTACAAGATTAAAAGGTTTATTGCCGCCCCCAAGTAGAAGGGGTCTTGTATTAATTGACCCCTCTTATGAGGATAAGCAAGACTATCGATATCTCGAGTCAACAGTTGAGGAAGCATTACAGCGCTTTGCAACAGGCTGCTATGCGATTTGGTACCCCATTATCTCTAGAAGAGAGTCTGCTGCCCTACCTGAGCGCATGAAGAAGATCGCTAACTCTCACGCACGTTCATGGCTAAATGCTGAACTACGTGTGGAGAATACACCTGGGGAGCGTCGCCTTCAAGCTAGCGGTATGTTTATCATCAACCCACCATGGACATTAGAAAAATATCTTGAGAAGGCGCTGCCTGTTTTGGTACGCGCCCTAGGGCAAAACAGTGGCGCCCAGTTTTTATTGAAGAGTTTTGAAGTTTAATGAGATGGAAAAGGTCGACCTTCTATTGCGCTTAATCACGAACTTGGATCAGGACTTCATTGCGACGTAAGAATGGCAAAGTCCAGGGCGGATTGTAACGAGCAAACTGAGGCTCACCTATGGACTGCCAGTTTTTTTCTTTAATCCAATCTTGTAGTGCTTTAGTTTTTTCAGTCACTTTATCTTCGCTGTAAAAGCCAGAAAATGAAATCACTGCTTTTTTTTCTGCAGGCAATTCTTTGATAAGCACTTTTGGGTCAAGTGGCTTAGGTAAAGTGGCAAGCGTGTATTCGGAAGGCATTACAAATGACACGGTCCATAATTTTTTTGTTGATACCTCATCTTTAGAATTACCTGCTTGGATAGTGACGGGTGCTGTCATGGCAATTTTCTGACCACTGTCCGCGCTCTTTGACTCAATTGTTACTGGCGCAGTCATACTAATTTTGTCATTAGCTTGATTTTTTCCAAAGATATAAGCAGCTATCAACCGAAATCCTTGGCTCGATGCATCATCTAGATGACCCTCAACCTGCACCTCGGCCAAAATTAAAGGTGCATAGGCACGCAACTCAAATGAATTCGAGCTTTCTAGTACAGAATATTTAGGTATTTCAATTGCCATCGCAATACTCGCAAGAAAAAGGCTTATCAAAAATAGAAATGCTCCTTGTAGATTACGCTTATTCACTGCTGGCGACCTACCATTGAGATTGAATCGCAAAGCCATGAGGATCAAATTGAATATGCGCTAGCGCGCCAACAGGTAAAGTGAGTTTGTCAGCCTGGTGCCCAAAAGGTAGTTCAGTTATAACGGGGATACTACTTGGAATGCGTTTTCGGACCGCATCAATAGCTATATCCAAACTGTACCCACGATCATTTGCATGTAAACGAAAAGCTGAAAATCCACCCAAAAGAATTGCACTTTGGTTACTTAAAATACCTGCATCGAGTAATTGCATGAGCATGCGCTCTATTCGGTAAGGGTGCTCGTTTACATCCTCCAAAAATAAGATGCCGCCTTTAGTTTTTTCGAAGCTTGGTAAATACGGAGTACCCACCAGTCCTGCCAAGATGGTTAAATTACCGCCCCATAGTAGCCCCGAACTTTTACCTGCGGTCGCCTGGCTTAAATATGATTGAGGAGCTAGAATCTGACAATTCAAACTACGATCATCAAGCGCTCGTTGAAAATGCTTCCACATGAATGCATTGGGAGGGATGACATCTCCTTGCTCAGTCTGGCTAGCAAAATCATAATTAAACATAGGTCCAGCTAAAGTGATTGCGCCTGTCTTGGCTAATAAGGCTAGCTGAAATACGGTAAAGTCGCTGTGCCCGCAGATTTGCAAACCATTTTTAATGTTTGCAGAAATGGTACTCCAATCGATTTCGTGAAGCAGACGATGTAGGCCATATCCACCGCGCGTCACCATCACTACATTCTTAGCGCTCACACCGCTTAATTGATTGAGTTCGGTTAGTCGCTCTAAATCAGTCCCAGCAAAGCGTTGAAACACACGATCAAGGCATTCAATATTTCGCACATCTATGCCCAGTGCTCGCAGGGATTCGATACCAAGTACTGAGCTACGTGGGTCCAGGCAAGCCCCAGAAGGTGCAATTAAGTGAATATGTCTCAACGTCGTTCCTTGAAAAATTCACGCAATATTTGCCCGCATTGTTCGCCCATGATGCCATGCTCGACTTGAGTCTGATGATTGATCTGCTTTGAGGAGAATATATCAAGGACGCTGCCAGCAGCGCCTGTTTTAGGGTCAGCAGCGCCATAAACAACCCTATCCACTCGAGCATGCAGCATTGCGCCAGCACACATAACACAGGGCTCTAGCGTTACGTATAAGGTGGTGCCCGGTAAACGATAGTTGGAGATGGCTTGTGCGGCACTCCTTAGAACCAACATTTCCGCATGGGCACTGGGATCGTGATTACCGATCGGCTGATTAAATGCTTTAGCAATCACCACGCCATCCCGCACCAAAACAGCCCCGACCGGTACCTCACCAGCCAAAGCACCTAACTTGGCCTGATCTAAGGCTTCTTGCATAAAGTGATGATCAAGCTGTATTTGCATGAATGTTTTGTTTAAGGATGAAAAATATCAGCCCAACAATTAGGGGTTTCATATAGCCGAAGAGAACTTAATTGCAAACGCCCATCGAATGCTTTGGCGAATACCGGCTCCAAAAGTGCGAATGCAGCGCTCGCTAAATTTTCAATGGTAGGGACATGCTCCATCACTACTGTTTTGTGATTTGGCAAGGAGTTTAAGAAATCAACTAAACCAATATCTTCTTTCGCCACCAAGAAAGCATGATCCCAAGGCTCCACTACGTGTTGATTGGTTAATCGTTTGATATCTCCAAAATCAAGAACCATTCCGTCATCCGCTTTACCCGGGTGATCCGCAACCCCTCCAGTCAGAGTGACCTCAATCGCATAGCGATGACCATGCAGATGCCGACATTGGCCCTCGTGATTGGGTATACGATGGCCGGAATCAAACTCAAGGCGGCGAGTAATGGAAATGGCTGCTTGCTTATAGGTCATTATTAATCTTCATTATCTCTTGAATGCGCTTACAAAATCACCGGATACCAATAAGCTTATGGGCCTGTAAACTCAATCGCCATAGTGGGCGTTTTTGGCATAAGCGCACTGCTAAATCAGTATTTTCTTTTAGATTTGGGCCATCCATCGGCTGCAGAAAACGATTGCGGTAGTCCATACCCTCAAAGCGGGCCATCAGATTTTCCAGTGAATCATGTCCAGCCTGAGGAATAACTAATTTAATCTCATCTGCCTGCAGCGCAATTAATTGAGAGCCAGCTTTAGGGCTCACGCAAACCCAATCAATATTTTTAGGGACTTTAATAGTGCCATTGGTTTCTATTGCTACAGAAAAGCCTTTGCCATGCAACGCGTCAATTAGGGAGGCATCGAGCTGCAACAATGGTTCTCCCCCAGTAAAGACAACATAACGCTGTTGTGGACCTGCTGAGGTACTTCTCCAAGCATCTTCAATCTTATCGGCAAGTTGTTGGGCAGTCTCAAATTTACCACCACCAGATCCATCGCTACCGACAAAATCAGTGTCACAGAATTGGCAGATAGCAGTGGCACGATCTTCTTCTCGCCCACTCCAAAGATTGCATCCAGCAAAGCGGCAAAAAACAGCGGCGCGACCTGCGTGAGCGCCCTCACCCTGAAGGGTTGGAAATAGTTCTTTTACGGTATACATAACTAGATAGTGATTTTAAGCGGTTTACTTACTTCCAGGATACAAGTTCCCACTCTAGATAGTCTTCCCAAAGAGCTCCACCCCAACGCATACCGCCCAATAAATAACGCCCATAGCCCCTGCGTATAGTCCAGCGACCGATTTCGGGTGAAAACCATACCTCCTCCTGGCGATAATTGGCAAGCCTAAAGAGGTCATTGCTTTGGAAATACGGCGCTTCATTTTGATATTTCAGGGTGGAAAACTTCCCGGCTGGTACAGATACCTGCTCCCATCCAATCGCTTTCATATTTAAACCCCAGTAATAACTCGCATCTGGATAGCCAACTACCTCATAGCGGGTTCTGTAAAAATCCGACCAACCTATCGTCAATTGTTCAGGCCAAATAGGTATCACCACAAGAAATTTCTGTGGCGGACTCCAATGAGGATCTTGGAGCACGTAGCCCCACGGCTCTTGAATTTCATCAGGGAGAAGCCCTAGCTTCAATCCACTTCGTTCAATCCGCACCCGCGGATCTATTGAGACAACTTTTTCTGTAATAACATCTACCAACTCCCGATTAAATACATTACGCACGTTATAAATCCATTCCTGCCCTACCTGCGGACTCCTGACTTGAGGTGGAACTATTGGCTGAGGCAAGGCAACAGCAATTGGATAGGATTGCGATGAGATACATGCAACCAATGAAGCGGCAATCAACAACAGCCAAAGCAAAAATGCTTTGCGCATACAAATTATTTGTAAGCGGTAAGCTGCCATTCGTAGCTCCCCTCTAGAATCGCCGCGCCCATTTGCCCCTGTAATTGATAGGAACCAGAGGACTCTCGGGCAACCCAGCGACCTATCTGAGGAGCAAACCAGACTGTTTCTTTGCGAATGCAATCCACCTTATTGGGATCATCACTCTCATAATTAATTAATGTCTGAAAACGCAAAGTAATAAATTCACCTGCAGGAACAGTAATTCTTTCCCAGCCCTGTGCACTCATATACTCCTGCCAATTCAATTGAGAACTAGCGTAACCAGCAACACTATATTTTGCATTAAATTGTTTGGCCCAGGAACTAGAGAGCTCTAGTGGCCATAGAGGTAATGCTGAAGCAAAATTGAGTAATCGTGGCCACTGGGTATCGGTGATCGTCATGCCCCACATAGTCTGAATTTCGCCAGGTAAGCTGCCGCCATCAGCCGTAGTACGATCGATCGTAATCGTAGAGCCAACACTCGAAACACGTTCATTAATAACGCCCATGATTTTTCCATTAAATACATCTTTCTTGACATAAGTCCACTCCTGGCCAACTTCGGGCGGGCGAATCATAGGAATTGGTTTTGGTTGGGCAACAGGAAGACCGTGCTCATAAGAGAGGGGCACGCCACAAGCGACTGGAGCAAAGGCTGCTGAGGTGATAAATATGCGCCGAGTAATATTCACAAGAATCCCTATTGATTACTAATTGGCCGAAATAGATGCAGTTGTTCTATTTTCTAGGAAATGATTAGGAATGCAATATATTTTCAATTTGATGACGCGATAAGGATGTTTTTGGAAGCCCCGGGATGTCAAACCACGTTCTAACATCCATCTCAAATCCAATGCCGTGCATAAAGTTATAAATGGCTTTCTTTAATCCTTGACCAAGAGCGTCATGGTCAACACCGCTGGAGTCAATAAACGCAATATCATTCTTGGCAAAACTGACTGCCACCTGAGGTACCAAAGTAATTCCATACTCCTGGGGGCTCATACCTACTGGAGAATGCACTGTACAAGTGAACCGGTGAAAGAACCCGCTCTGGATGCATCCATTCTCAAAGAATTGACGAACGTATTCCAAAGCATCAACTGTTTCCTGCACCGTTTGCGTTGGAAAACCATACATTAAATAGGCGTGCACCAATATGCCGGAATCAGAAAAGCTTTTAGTCACTCGCGCTACCTGCTCTACCGATACACCCTTCTTCATTAGCTCTAACAGACGATCCGATGCAACCTCTAAACCACCCGACATAGCAATACACCCACTCTGAGCGAGAAGCTCACAAAGTTCTGGGGTAAAAGTTTTTTCAAAGCGGATATTTCCCCACCAAGAGATAAGCACCTTCCGACGAATCAACTCCTGAGCTAAAGCCTTCAATATTTTTGGTGGGGCAGCTTCATCAACAAAATGAAAACCGGTTTGCCCAGTTTCAGCAACAATTTTCACGATTCGATCAACCAGTAAAGTAGCTGAGGCTGTTTCATAACGGGAGATGTAATCAAGACTTACATCGCAAAAGCTACACTTTTTCCAGTAACAACCATGGGCTACGGTTAATTTATTCCAGCGACCATCACTCCATAAGCGATGCATTGGATTCAGCATATCCAATAAGGATAGGTAGGAATCAAGTGGCAAACCATCCCAAGTTGCAGTGCCCACATCTTCAAATGGTATATCCGGCTCCGGCCAATTCATCAGCTTAACTAGACCAGAATCATTTCGAATGAAGGTTCGAACCAATCTCTCAAGAGAGCGCTTACCTTGCAGGTGTTCCATGAGGGCAAGTAGCGGTCGCTCGCCAGAATCAAGGGTAATAAAGTCCACAAAATCAAATATTTTTGGTTCTGTTAGCTCGCGTAATTCCGTGTTGACATAACCACCCCCAAGACAAATACGAATATTTGAATGTTGCACTTTAATGGTTTGGGCAATACGTAAAGCGGCATACATCGCACCGGGAAATGGAACCGATAGAAGGACAAGCTGCGGTTGATGTTTTTCAATGGTGGCAGAAGTTAATTGCTGGAGGTGTATATCCATCAAAGTAGGAGTTTTGACCAATGCCTCCGCCAAGGGGGTAAAGGTAGGCTGACTTGCTGCTAATGACTCCCCATAGCGCACAAATTCAAAACGATCATCGACAGCATCTCGCAATACATCCGATAAGTCATTGAGATACAAGGTCGCTAGATGGCGCGCCCTATCCTGAGATCCCAATGCACCAAAAGCCCACGCCAAGGAATCTCCGCCCTCATCATCATAGGCCTCAAGAGAGTCAAAACGCGGACCTTCAGGCAAGAATGAACGACTATTAATTCGGTGGCTTAAGGTATTGTCGCGCCCTTGCAAGAAGGCAATCGTTGGCCCGATAGTATTGAGATAATCATCAAAGTAATCAAGGAAAAAGTTTACGCAAACAGTGCGATTTTCTTCTGGCAGTACTAATGCCTCCTCCCTGATTTCAGTTAACCCCTGGGGCGTAAGAAAGCTGAGGACCAAACCAAGGGCTAAATCCTCTTGGACGGCATTGACGCTACGAGATCTTAAAAAACCGGTCAGATAGGCCGTTGAAGGGTACGGCGTATTTAGCTGTGTCATTGGTGGAATGAGACTTAAAACCTTCATTTCTACCCCACTAAATAAACAAGACTCTCGCCTCGCCTATTCCCACTCGATGGTTGCTGGCGGTTTTCCACTGATGTCGTATACAACCCGATTGATACCGCGTACTTCATTGATAATTCGGTTGGATACCTTGCCAAGTAATTCGTGAGGTAGATGAGCCCAATGAGCCGTCATAAAATCTTGTGTCTGGACCGCTCTGAGAGCCACTACATATTCATAAGTTCTTCCGTCACCCATCACGCCAACAGATTTGACTGGTAAGAAAACAACAAAAGCTTGGCTCGTTAAGTCATACCAAGATTTTTGGCTCACTTCGTCAATCGTATTACGCAATTCTTCAATAAAGATGGCGTCGGCACGTTGCAATAGACTGGCAAACTCTGCCTTCACTTCACCTAAAATACGCACCCCCAAGCCAGGCCCAGGAAATGGATGGCGATAGACCATCTCACGAGGTAAACCTAATGCAACTCCCAGCTCACGCACTTCGTCTTTAAATAATTCACGTAATGGCTCAAGTAATTTGAGATGCATATCTTCCGGAAGGCCGCCGACATTATGGTGACTCTTGATGGTGTGCGCCCCCTTCTTGCCCTTACCTGCTGACTCGATCACGTCAGGATAAATGGTGCCTTGTGCGAGCCATTTTGCATTCTCAATCTTGCTAGATTCACTTTGGAATATTTCGACAAATTCTTTGCCAATAATTTTTCGCTTAGCCTCGGGATCAGAAATACCTGACAACTGAGACATAAATGTGGAAGCGGCATCAACACGAATCACTTTTACACCTAAATTACGGGCAAACATTTCCATCACCATATCTCCCTCGTTTAGACGAAGGAGTCCGTGATCAACAAAGACACAGGTAAGTTGATCACCAATAGCCCGATGAATTAAAGCTGCGGCAACACTGGAATCAACCCCGCCAGATAAACCAAGAATGACTTCATCATTACCAACCTGATTGCGAATATTCTCAACGGCTTCACTGATGTAATCGCCCATTACCCAGTCTGACTTACAAGCGCAAATCTGATGAACAAAACGTTCAAGAATAGCGGAGCCTTGAATTGTATGGGTCACTTCAGGGTGAAACTGAAATGCATAAAATCGGCGCGCTTCATCGGCCATGCCAGCGATGGGGCAAGACTCAGTAGAAGCCATTAATTTAAATGCTGGCGGTAAAGTAGTGACTGAATCACCGTGACTCATCCACACTTTAAGAATGCCATGACCTTCGCTGGTAGAAAAGTCCTGGATCCCTTTTAGCAAGTTAGTATGGCTGTGAGCCCGTACTTCAGAGTATCCAAATTCACGAGCCTTACCTAGAGACTCCGCTGAAGCAACGGTGCCGCCTAATTGGCTAGCCATGGTTTGCATACCGTAACAGATTCCTAGAACAGGGACTCCAAGTTCAAAAACGATTTGTGGAGCGCGAGGACTTTCCGTTTCAGTAACTGAACTAGGCCCCCCTGACAAAATAATCCCCTTGCAACCGCCCTCTTGCACAAAATGACGAATGAATTCTGGATCACAGTCGTATGGATGAATTTCAGAAAAAACACGGGCATCTCTAACCCGTCTAGCAATTAACTGCGTAACCTGGGAACCAAAGTCAAGAATAAGTATTTTGTCGTGCACGAAAGAGGCGGCCTTCATTTAAGTCTTAATCAATATGATAATTCGGGGCTTCCTTGGTGATCTTCACATCATGGACATGCGACTCGCGCACACCAGCAGAAGTGATTTCCACAAAATTGGCTTTCTCATGTAGCTCATCAATTGTTCTGCAGCCTAGATAACCCATGGAAGAACGAATACCGCCAGTCAATTGATGCAAGATCGTTAATACGCTACCTTTGTAGGGCACCTGCCCCTCAATACCTTCAGGAACCAGTTTTTCTGCATTGTCAGCAATATCACTCTGGAAATAACGATCGGCAGAGCCATCGGCCATCGCACCTAAAGACCCCATACCGCGATAGCTCTTATAGGACCGACCTTGATATAAGAACACTTCACCTGGCGCCTCTTCTGTGCCCGCGAATATGCCGCCCATCATTACTGAGTCAGCGCCGGCCGCTAAGGCCTTGGCAACATCGCCTGAGTAACGCACACCACCATCAGCAATTAAAGGCACGCCCGTTCCCTTAAGGGCGAAAGCGACATTCACAATGGCTGTAATTTGTGGAACACCTACACCAGCAACAATGCGAGTGGTGCAAATAGAACCCGGGCCAATGCCCACCTTCACGCCATCGGCACCATGATCTACCAATGCCCTAGCCGCATCACCGGTAGCAATATTTCCACCAATTACCTGTACTTGAGGATAGTTTTTCTTTACCCATTTAACGCGATCCAATACGCCTTGGCTATGACCATGAGCCGTATCCACAACGATTACATCAACGCCAGCACGAACCAAGAGCTCAATACGCTCATCATTATCTGGGCCTACGCCAACCGCAGCGCCTACTCGTAATTTACCTTCACCGTCTTTACAAGCATTTGGGTGTTCGGTTGCCTTAAGAATATCCTTGACGGTAATTAAGCCGCGCAATTCAAATTTGTCGTTCACAACCAGCACGCGCTCTAGGCGATGTTGGCTCATGAGGCGTTTAGCCTCCTCCAAAGAACAACCCTCTTTCACCGTAATCAAACGGTCGCGTGGGGTCATTTTTGTTTTTACTGGAGCATCCAAATCCTCTTCAAAGCGCAAGTCACGGTTAGTAATAATTCCAACCACCTCTTTGCCTATAAGAACTGGGAAGCCTGAGAAGCCATGCTCACGTGACAGCTGAATCACTTGGCGCAATGTGACATCTGGTCCGATAGTAATGGGGTCACGCAGGACTCCAGACTCATACCGCTTGACCTTAGCCACTTCACGAGCTTGTTCCGCAGGTTTCAAGTTTTTATGAATGATGCCGATACCGCCCTCACTAGCCATGGCAATAGCCAAGCGGCCTTCAGTGACGGTATCCATAGCAGCAGACACCAACGGCGTATTGAGTGAAATATCTCGAGTTAATTTACTTGCCAAGCTGGCATCTCGAGGGAGTACCGAAGAATAATCCGGTACGAGGAGCACATCGTCAAAAGTGAGTGCTTTTTGAATGAGTCGCATGAAAACCCCTAGTCGCAAAAATCGATTATAGCCTCCTAGCCTTCCTTTTGGCTGCGGCCGCTTGGAATTTAGCATCCTGGTTCTGGTTGGCCTTCTTTCGACGAACGGTCTTAGGATCTATTAGTAAGGGCGAATACAGCTCCAAACGGTCCCCCGAGTAAATAGGGCTATCCCAGTCCTTCCGTTTACCAAAGACACCAAAGCACCCCTTTCTGGCCAGAACTGGGTCATCTGGTCCTTGGGCTATACCGGCCTCCATCAAGGCCAAGCCAACGGTAGCATGTTCATCCGCTGCCAATGCAAGTGGATAGGATCTTAGTTCAGGTCTGCCCAGCCGCGCATCGCAAATCCAGATATCCAATACCTTAGTGACCATAGAGGTCTTCGGCTCGCTTTACGAAGCAATCGACAAAGGTACCGGCAATATGGCCAAAAACCGGACCAATGATTTTGTCCAAAATGACGCTCTTAAACTCCCAGTGGAGCTTAAATTCAACCTTGCAGGCATTTTCCTGTAGCGGAATGAAATTCCATTGCCCCGAAAAATGCTTAAAAGGGCCGTCTACAAAGACCATATCGATGGTTTCGGGGCGATGATTAATATTGCGGGTATGAAAGTATTGATTAATACCCTTGAAATGGATGTTAATTTTGGCATCAAGGATGGTTTCGGTCTGCTCAAAGATTTCAACACCTCCACACCATGGGAGGAACTCAGGGTATCTAGCAACGTCAGTTACCAAGCCATACATACAGTCGGCTGACTGGCCAATTAAAACGGTCTTATAGACGTCTGCCATAATCGATCTTGAGAAACTAAATAATTATGAGTATCGTCGAAAATAAAAAAGCCTTCTTTGATTATTTTGTTGAAGAGCGGTTTGAAGCAGGGCTTGTTTTGGAGGGCTGGGAAGTCAAAGCCATCCGAGCAGGTCGCGTGCACGTTAAAGAAGCGTATGTCGTCATTCGCAAGGCGGAGCTATTCCTAATTGGTTGTCACATCACACCCCTCCTTTCAGCCTCAACCCATATTGTTCCAGAGAGTACCCGTACCCGTAAGCTCTTGCTCAACGCCATCGAAATTCGTAAACTGATTGGCAAAGTCGAGCAAAAGGGCTACACCCTAGTGCCCCTCAATTTACATTTCTCAAAAGGGAATGTGAAGTGCGAAATTGGTCTTGCTAGGGGCAAAAAGCAGCATGACAAACGTGCGGCGACTAAAGAGCGAGAGTGGGAAGTACAAAAAGGGCGCATTGCTAGGGGCGATTTAAACGCTTAAATCCGTAAGTATTGGATTGGGGTTAATGCCTCAATATGGTGCATAAAGCACCGAGCTGCTCCATATTGTTTATTGCAATTTTTACAAAGGCTTTAGTTTGTAACCATGAAATTGCCTTTTGACGAAATGCTCGACGCCAGCGGAAAAGCGCGTCCCCACTATGAAGTCTTCCACAGTTGGCTCAAACAACAGAGCGATACCCTTATGGGTCTCAAACGGGCTGAGGCAGATCTCATATTCCGACGAGTCGGCATTACTTTCGCTGTTTATGGAGATGATCTTGGCTCAGAAAGAACCATCCCCTTTGATCAAGTGCCCCGAATTTTTGCAGCCAAAGAATGGGAGCAGTTAGAAGCAGGCTTACGCCAACGAGTAAAAGCGCTTAATCGCTTCATTTACGATGTTTACCATGATGAAGAAATCATCAAGGCTGGCATTGTTCCCGCTGAGCAAATTTATAACAACGCGCAATATCGCCCTGAGATGCGCAATGTCAGCGTCCCTCGTGACATCTATGCCCAGATTGCTGGTATTGATATTGTTCGCGCAGGTGAAGGCGAATTTTACGTCTTAGAGGATAACTTACGCGTGCCTTCTGGCGTGTCGTACATGGTCGAAGATCGGAAGATGATGATGCGACTTTTCCCCGATCTCTTTCAAAAGTATCGCATTGCTCCTGTTGAGCACTACCCTGACTTTCTGCTGGAATGCCTCAAGTCAGTAAAGCCGGATGACGTTAAAAAACCAAATGTCGTAGTCCTTACACCCGGCATGTATAACTCTGCATATTTTGAGCATAGCTATTTAGCACAACAGATGGGTGTTGAATTGGTAGAGGGAAAGGATTTGTTTGTTAAAAATGAACAAGTTTTTATGCGAACAACACAGGGGCCTGAACGCGTTGATGTGATTTATCGTCGCGTAGATGATGACTTTTTAGATCCATTAGCATTTCGCTCTGATTCAACACTAGGAGTTGCCGGCCTACTCTCTGCTCACCGCGCCGGCAATGTCACGCTGGCCAATGCCATTGGTACTGGAATTGCTGACGATAAATCAATCTACCCCTATGTACCAGAGATGATTGAATTTTATCTTGGTGAAAAACCAATTCTCAATAATGTCCCTACTTTCCAGTGTCGCAAACCCGATGATCTCGCTTATACGCTGGCCAATCTGGACAAATTAGTTGTGAAACTAACTCACGGAGCCGGTGGTTATGGCATGCTAGTTGGGCCCGCCTCAAGTAAATCTGAGATTGAAGAATTTAGGTCTCACCTTATTGCCAATCCAGGGAAATACATCGCTCAGCCTACTTTAGCGCTATCTACCTGCCCTACATTTGTAGACTCTGGTATAGCGCCACGTCATATCGATCTAAGACCCTTCGTCCTTTCTGGAAAAACCATCAAAATGGTGCCTGGTGGATTGACACGGGTCGCCCTCAAAGAAGGCTCTTTAGTTGTCAACTCCTCCCAAGGCGGTGGAACTAAAGATACTTGGGTACTGGAAGAATAAGGGAAGAGTACACATATGCTGAGTCGCACCGCTGATTGCCTTTATTGGATGGCCCGTTATACGGAGCGAGCAGAAAATACTGCCCGCATGCTTGATGTAAATCATCAAACCTCCTTACTTCCACAGCCTGCCGAGTTTTTAGAGCAGAGTTGGAAAAAGTTACTGACGATTTCCAAATTGGAAGATGCATTTATGGCGCAGTATGAGGTTGTTAATCGTGAAAATGTATTAGATTTCATGATTTACGAAACAAGCAACCCCTCCAGCATTGTGTCGTGCTTATTCGCTGCCCGTGAAGATGCTCGCGTTATTCGCGGCAAGATTACATCAGAGGCTTGGGAAACTCAAAATACTACTTGGCTAGAACTTCAAAGAATTTTAGAGGCGCGTCATCAGGCAGATCCGAGCCGTTTGCTCGAATGGGTAAAACATCGATGCCATTTATTTAGAGGCGTAATGTACGGTACCATGCTCAAGAATGAAGCTTTTTACTTCATGAATGTAGGGACCCTTTTAGAGCGTGCCGATAATACTGCGCGCATTCTGCAGACAAAATATGAGGGTCAAGGGGCACCCAAAGCATTGCATTCTAATGAGGAAGCAAAGAAAGATGCGGTCGATGGTACCGATGGTGACTTCTTTGACTTTTATCACTGGGCTGCGCTACTACGCTCAGTATCCGCTTTTGAAATTTATCGCCAGATCTATTCAGACCAGGTGACCCCCAAGCAGGTAGCGCAATTATTAATTTTTAATAAGCAAATGCCACGCTCCCTGGTTTGCTGCGTCAACGAACTCATTCCACTCATTTCCGAGATGAAAAACCAGCAGTCAAAAGAGATTGAGCGTCTGCTTGGCAAACTTAAAGCTAGCTTAGACTACTCAGATATTGATGAGGTCTTTTCGCAAGGTTTGGAAGAGTTTATTGAGGAATTCTTAGAGCGCATCAATCACATTGCCGATGAATTCAGTAATGCCTATCTTATTCCACTGGCTGTAGCCTAAAGATCTCCATGCACCTAAAGATACGCCATCGCACTGAATACCGATACGAAACACCCGTCCGCTATTCCATCCAAGAATTGCGTTTAACACCCCCCAAGCTTGCTGGACAGCAAGTAGATAAATGGAAAATTAGCACCCCAATTAAAGCAACTAACTCTATTGATATTTTTGGAAATCATTGCAGCGTTTTTGTCCAAGAAAACCCATACACCTCAATGATGATTGAAGCAGAAGGCGAGGTTCATACGCAAGATGCCTATGAGTTTATTGATGATCCTAAAGCCGTCTCACCATATTACCTACTTCAGCAAACAAATTTAACTGAGCCCTCAAAGGAGATGATTGAATTTTTCACCTCTTCGCTGCCTAAAAAAAATACCGTGGATGAAGTGCTTAAATTAGCCTCCTCAATACAAAACGCAATTATCTATTCGCCAGGCCAGACTAATTTTGCAACTACGGCAACTCAATCTTTTGCCATGAAATCAGGCGTATGCCAAGATCATGCTCATATTATGCTGTCCTTATGCAGAGCCTCTGGAATCCCAGCACGTTACGTGAGCGGCTACTTCTTTGCTGAAGAATCCCCCAATCTTGCCAGTCATGCATGGATTGATTTTTGTGCCGATATTGAAAAAGGCATTTGGATAAGCGTTGATATTACGCATGCGTGCCTGATTGATGCGCGTCATATTCGCCTGGCAATCGGTAGGGATTACTATTCCGCGGCACCAGTAAAAGGAGTGCGCTCAGGTGGCGGCAAAGAAGAGCTTAGCGCTAGTATTTCTATTCAACAATTAAGTTGAGTGGCGCCCAATTAAGCGATAATTCCAAAAAATAAATTAAAGAGGTTTTGGAATGACGTATTGTGTGGGGCTTTGCCTTAAAGATGGTTTAGTTTTTTTATCCGACACCCGCACCAATGCAGGCGTTGATCAAATCGGCACCTTTCGAAAAATGACCTTATTTCAGAAGAGTAAGGATCGTTTTTTTACTCTGATGAGTGCGGGTAACCTCGCAATTACTCAAGCGGTTAAAGAAATCCTACTGCAAGGCCAGTTATTCAATGGCAATAATCTTTGGAATGTAGAAAACGCTCATGATGCTGCTGTTGTGGTGGGCGATGCCATTAAGCAGGTTTATGAGCGCGATCATGAATCATTAGAAAAGGCTGGAATCGATTTCAATTGCAATTTGATATTTGGTGGTCAGGTTAAAGGAGAGCGTCCACGCCTCTTTAGCATTTATTCCGCCGGAAACTTTATTGAAGCCACCCCAGAGACTTGCTATTTCCAAATTGGAGAGTCTAAGTACGGTAAACCGATTTTAGATAGGGTGCTTAGCTTTGACACTCCTCTTAATCTTGCCACCAAATGCGCATTAATTTCAATGGACTCCACTTTGAATAGCAATATCTCGGTTGGCCTGCCGTTAGATTTACTGGTTTATGAAAAGAATTCCTTACAAGCTAGCAAGCTAGTCACCATTGATGAGTCCAACCCCTACTTTCAGATGATTCATCAACATTGGGGCGAAAGACTACGCAAGGCATTCAATTCCATTGCCGAGCCTAGTTGGTCTGGAACGATCAAGTCGCATGCCATTTCCTCTCCAGCTAAAAAAATGGCTGCGCTACCGGTCAATTTAAGACCAAAGAAATTGGCAGGAAAGAAGATACTCAAACCACTTACCAAAACAGGAACTTCAGGAAAAAATATGGTAAAAAAAGGTGATAGTGAAGACTAAAGTCTAAACATATCACCTAATGTATTGCTCAAGTCCTAGGTTTATCACCTAGGACTTTTTATTTGCTACGTTTCTTAAACCTCTTTCTTGCCCAGCATTTCCCAAGTAGCAACAACGCTATCGGGATTGAGAGAGATAGAGGTAATTCCTTGTGCCACCAACCAACGGGCAAAGTCTGGATGATCTGAGGGACCCTGACCACAAATGCCCACGTATTTATTTTGTTTGCGGCAAGCTTCAATAGAGCGCTCAATCATAAATAGGACTGCTGGATCACGTTCATCAAAGTCAATCGCTAACAACTCCATTCCGGAATCACGATCTAGACCTAATGTAAGCTGGGTCATATCATTAGAGCCAATTGAGAAACCATCAAAGTGCTCTAAAAACTGATCAGCCAAAATGGCATTGGACGGAATCTCGCACATCATGATCAGGCGTAAACCATTTTGTCCACGCTTTAGCCCAAAATTTGCCATCATATTGATCACGCGCTCAGCCTGCTTAATGGTGCGCACAAAGGGGACCATAATCTCAACGTTATCGAGACCCATATCCTCACGCACGCGCTTCATGGCCGCGCACTCAAGAGCAAAGGCCTCACCAAAATCTGCTGATACATAACGTGAAGCACCGCGGAAACCCAGCATTGGATTTTCTTCATCAGGTTCGTAGCGGGAGCCACCAATGAGTTTTTTGTATTCGTTTGACTTAAAGTCCGACAGACGCACGATCACAGGCTTTGGATAGAACGCTGCTGCGATCGTAGCCACACCTTCAACCAATTTGTCCTCATAAAACTGGCGCGGGCTTGCGTAGCCACGCGCAACGCTCTCGACGGCACGTTTGAGATCTGGATCAATATTAGGGTACTCCAAGACCGCGCGTGGGTGCACACCAATGTAGTTATTAATGATGAACTCAAGCCGAGCTAAGCCTACGCCCGCATTAGGTATCTGGCAGAAATCAAATGCTAACTGGGGATTACCAATATTCATGGTGATCTTTACTGGAATTTCTGGCAATACACCGCGGGAAATTTCAGTGACTTCAGTTTCAATCAAGCCATCATAAATATGCCCCTCATCACCCTCAGCGCAAGATACGGTAACCATCATCCCGTCTTGCAGGTGATCGGTTGCGTCACCACAACCCACTACCGCAGGAACACCTAACTCACGCGCAATAATCGCCGCATGGCATGTTCGACCGCCACGGTTAGTAATAATTGCGGCAGCGCGCTTCATAACAGGCTCCCAGTTAGGGTCAGTCATATCCGCAACCAATACATCACCAGGCTGAACTCGATCCATTTCACTTGGGTCGCGAATAACTCGCACTGGACCTGCGCCGATCTTTTGACCAATTGCACGACCCTTGGCTAATACTTTGGAGCTACCCTTTAACTTGTAGCGCATCTCCACTTGACCCGCAGCTTGACTCTTGACCGTTTCAGGACGCGCTTGGAGTATATAAATACGGCCATCTTGGCCATCTTTACCCCATTCGATGTCCATTGGACGACCGTAGTGTTTTTCAATGATGACAGCATACTTTGCCAATTCGGTAATATCTGCATCTTCCAAAGAAAAGCGATTGCGCTTTTCTGGCGCAACGTCAACAGTAATAACTTTCTCAGCAGAACCCGCTGGAGCAAACTGCATCTGAATCAACTTAGACCCTAAAGAGCGACGAATAATCGCCTTCTTATCCATTGCTAACGTAGTTTTAAAAACATAGAATTCATCAGGGTTGACTGCACCCTGCACTACCGTCTCACCCAGACCGTAACTAGAGGTAATAAAAACAACATCTTCAAAACCCGATTCCGTATCCAAAGTAAACATCACACCTGCTGCGCCTAAATCCGAACGAACCATACGCTGGATACCTGCAGATAAAGCAACTTCTGCATGGGCAAAACCTTTATGAACGCGGTAAGAAATAGCACGGTCGTTATACAAAGAGGCAAACACTTCACGGATCTTTTTCAAGACATCATTAATGCCTTCAACATTCAAGAAAGTCTCTTGTTGACCAGCAAATGAAGCATCTGGTAAGTCTTCGGCAGTTGCGGAAGAGCGAACAGCAAAAGAGCCTTTTCCAGAATCATCTAAAGTCTTGAATGCCGCAGTAATTTCTTGATCTAAACGCGGTTGAAAGGGAGCCGTTTCAATCCAGCTGCGAATTTCTTTTCCAGCCTCAGCTAATGCACGGACATCATCAATATTCAGATTTTCCAGGCGCTTTTGAATTCGCTCAGTCAAATTATTGTGCTCTAAAAAGTCACGAAACGCTAAAGAGGTGGTTGCAAAACCAGTTGGCACGCGAACCCCGGTGGAAGACAGCTGAGAAATCATTTCACCTAATGAAGCATTTTTACCGCCGACGGATTCAACATCCGTCATACGAAGTTGTTCAAAAGGCAAAACATATGCATTTACTACATTGCTATTTTGTTGCTGTTGGTTGGACATAAAATACTCTCAAAGGATAAGAAAACTGGTCAAGCGGCCGATCAAAATACGGCATACTTCAATAACTTCATATTGTAGTGCTGACCACGACCTTTAGGCCAACCCATGTCCACCCAAACTCGTATTGTTTTTATTGTTTCAGACGGTACCGGCATTACTGCCGAGAACTTTAGTCAATCGATTTTGGCTCAATTTGAGGCCATTTTTAGGCACATTCGAGTACCTTTTGTTGATAGCCCTGATAAAGCCCATGATGCAGTGACTAGCATCAATCAGGCGGCCTCTAAATATGGGGTTCCACCGATTGTTTTTACCACTTTAGTAAACCCGAAGCTTAATGCGATCGTTGGCAAAGCGAATGGCGTTATTTTGGATATGTTTCAGACATTTGTGGCGCCACTAGAGCAGGCGTTAGGCATCAAATCCACCCATGCCATGAACCGTCTTCACCACAATGCCGATACCGATGCCTATAAAAACCGAATTGAAGCCATTAATTACTCTTTAGCCCACGATGATGGCCAATCCAACCGCAATCTAGCTGAAGCTGACGTAATCTTGGTAGGCATCTCGCGTGTAGGAAAAACGCCAACCAGTCTTTACTTAGCAATGCAATACGGAATGAAGGCAGCCAACTATCCGTTGATTCCAGAGGATTTTGAACGCGGCCAATTGCCAAAGGATCTAGTTCCTTATCGCCATAAAATATTTGGCTTAATGATTGATGCTGAACGATTGTCAGAAATACGGAATGAACGCCGCCCTGGCAGTAATTATGCCAAGCTAGAAAATTGTCGTTATGAGATAAACGAGGCCATGGCAATGATGAAGAAAGAGTCAATTCCCTGGGTTGTCACTACCAGCAAATCAATTGAAGAAATAGCAACCACCGTTCTTCAGTCTATAAAATCCGATAAAACAATATTGGGTTAATTGCGTAGACTTAAGAGCGTCTAACACGCATGGTTTCAAATAAGCAAATAGCTGCGGCTGTAGAGACATTAAGTGACTCCACGCGGGGGTCTATTGGAATCGAAACCCCTTTGGCTTGCGCCATCAAATCCTCAGATACACCTTGACCCTCGCTTCCCATAACCCAGGCTACAGGGAGAATAAGTTCTTTGCGCATATTAAATAAATCCATTGAGCCTTCTGCAGCAGCAGCTAACAAGGGGGCCGTTACTGCACTTAACACCTGCTGGCTTGACCAACCCTCATAAAGATCCAATAGCCGATGCGCACCCATCCCAGCACGCAACACCTTGCTAGACCATAAATGTGCACAGCCCGATATCGCAAGAACCTGCTTAAACCCTGCGGCTGCTGCAGTACGCAAAATGGAGCCTACATTCCCCGCATCTTGGATACGATCCAAAATCAGGACATCACCTGATAAGGTGGAAATCGATTGAGGCTTAACAAGACATGATTGAGGCAAATCTAACAACCCTGCAATTTGGGGTGCATTGACCAGCTCACTCAGTAAAGCCCACAGACCTTTATCGAGCTGGTAGATACAAGTGTTGGGGCAAACCTCCAAATGGGCATGAACAGCTTGGGCGATTTCTGGATGATGTAAACCCAGCTCAGAAGTAATCAGTACTTTTAGTGAAGGATCGCCGACCCAGGTTTGCACCAAATGAATCCCTTCCAATAAAACCTGCCCATTGGCAATTCTGGCTTTTTGACCCTTGGTGCCCGTTGCTTGCAAAAGACGAACTGCTTTAAACAGCGCATTCTCTTTTGAGCTGATGAATTCTATTTTGGGTTCTGAATTCATTTTTTGGCTAGTCTATTTGCAGCTACTAAAACATTTCGTACCGGTGAAAAAGTGCGACGATGCTCATCGCAAGCACCAAACTCTTTTAGGGCAGCAAAGTGCTTTGCAGTTGGATAACCCATATGTTGCGCAAAACCATATTGCGGAAAACGTCCATGCAAGACCATCATTTGGCGATCCCGCGTAACCTTCGCTAGAATTGAAGCCGCTGAGATCGCGGGCTCTTTAGAGTCTCCCTTGATAATAGCCTCCGCATCGATTGGCAACTCAGGACAACGATTACCGTCGATCAAAGCTTTATCGGGCCATCCTCCTAAGCGTACAGCGAGATCTTCGATCGCACGGCGCATAGCAAGCATTGTGGCCTGTAGGATATTGATTTGATCAATCTCTCCTGGACTTGCCTCACCAAGACCCCAAGCTTTTGATTTTATTTGTATCTGCTCAAATAAAAATTCTCGGCGGCTCGCTGACAATACTTTTGAGTCCCTCAATCCTTCAATCGGATTATTGGGATCGAGCACTACAGCACCGGCGACAACCGATCCAGCCAAAGGGCCGCGACCAGCTTCATCTACTCCACAAATCCAGATAACACTCATTAAGCGAATCTTTTCTGAGTACTGGCAGCAATTGTTTGTGCAATCACCTGCGCTACTAGTAATCCCGTTGGTTGGCGCAAGGTTTCATGCATCTGTGCAAAACGGGCCTTGAGTTGACTGACCTTGGCGGGATGATTGAGCCATTCAAGTAAAGCATCAGCCAACCTAGCTGGAGTAGCATCATCTTGCAGCAATTCTGGGACAACAAACTCTTTGCACAAAATATTGGGTAAACCAACGTATGGAAGGTAGCCCTGCCTTTTCATAATTTGCGCAGTAAGCCAAGGTACCTTATAAGAAATCACCATTGGTTTTTTCCACAGCGCAGCTTGCAATGTTGCCGTACCGCTGGCAATCAGCACTACATCGGCAGCCTCAAGCGCAGCATCTGCCTCGCCATCGATTAAATAAATACTAATCCCCGAGCATTGTTCTTGCGTCTTTTTTTTCAGGATCTCAAGAGGCACTCGTAAACGCGGAGTAGCTACTGGAATAACAAAGTGGAGCTTTTGACCTTGGAGGCGTTCAGCAAGCACAGTCATTGTTTGAAAAAAGATAGGGGCAATCAGTTCAATTTCTGAGCCTCTGCTGCCAGGTAGAACTGCAATAACTATGCCATTAAGAGCATCACTCGATTGATTTAATAGCCGAGTAATTCTAGCTTTCGCTTGCAAAGAATTGGGTTCAAGAGGGATATCACTGGCAAGGGGATGGCCAACATAAGTAGCCGCAATTCCAGCGCGTTCATATATTTCTGTTTCAAATGGAAAGATGCAAAGCATTCTGTCAACAGCCTGCTTGATCTTATGGATACGCCCTGCTCGCCATGCCCAAATAGAGGGGGACACAAAATGCAAAGTAGGAACTCCTGCTTTTCGCAAAGCTAACTCCACACCTAAGTTAAAGTCGGGGGCATCAATACCTAAATATACATCCGGTCGATCTTCACCAAGAAACCTAGCAATCAAATCACGGCGTAATTTCAAAATTGCTGGTAGCTGCTTGATTGCCTCAACATAACCACGAACACTCAAAGTTTCCATTGGCCAGTCAGAACGTAAACCCTCGGCTTGCATAAGGGGACCGCCAATGCCATATACATTTATTTCAGACATACCTGGCAAACCATGGAGTGCACTTAACACTGGCGCAGCAAGTAGATCACCCGAAGGTTCGCCGGCTACACAGGCTAATTTAGGCAAAGCCAACCTAGCCTTAACGAATAATGCCGCGTGTCGATGCGGCAATAAAGTCATGAAACTCTGCTAGCTTTTCTGCAGTAGCTAAATCAGCAGCATGTGCTACCACCATCTTCTGAATCTCCACTTTAGCCTCTTCAAAGCTCAGGCCGTCCTTATAAAGCACCTTATAAGCTTGGCGAAGTGCAGTGATGGTTTCGCTTGAGAAGCCTCTACGCTTAAGCCCTTCCACATTCACCCCATGAGGTGAGGCCTTATCACCTGCAGCGATCACAAATGGTGGAATATCTTGAACTAAAGCAGATGCACCGCCCAGCATTGCATGTTGACCAATACGCACAAATTGATGAACGCCTGACATGCCACCCATAATTGCCCAGTCATGTACCTGAACATGGCCAGCGATCTGGGCATTGCTTGAGAAGATTGTATGATTACCGATCTGACAATCATGTGCAATATGCACATAAGCCATAATCCAGTTGTCATTACCAATACGAGTAATGCCTTCATCCTGCGCAGTTCCGGTATGAATGGTTGTGAATTCACGAATCGTATTTCGATCGCCAATAATCAGTTGAGTAGGCTCTCCACGATATTTCATATCCTGCGGGACACCCCCAATTGCAGCAAAATGGGCAAAACTATTTTCTTTACCGATACTGGTATAACCCTCGATCACAGTGTGTGACCCTATCTTCGTAGCAGCGCCAATCTTTACATTGGGTCCAATGATGGAATAAGGGCCAATTTCAACATCGCTGGCTATTTCTGCCTTGCTGTCGACTACAGCAGATGCATGAATCCGAGTCATTACACCCCTTTCGTGCGCACAGCACAGGTGATATCAGCCTCAGCAGCAAGTTCTCCGTCTACAGTTGCCTTGACGTGGAATTTATAAATTCCTGCTTTTTCGCGTTGATATGTAGCCACCATCACTAATTGATCCCCTGGTACCACCGGTTTTTTAAAGCGCGCACCATCAATGCCCGCAAAATAGTAAACGGCATCCTCTTGCTTTTCCTCGGAAAAGGTAAGCAATGCAGCAGTCTGCGCCAATGCTTCGATAATCAACACCCCAGGCATTACTGGGTAGTCTGGAAAATGACCTTGAAAAAATGGCTCATTAATTGTGACGTTTTTAATCGCAGTAATACTTCCTTTGGGCGAAAACTCTAATACACGATCCACCAAGAGGAATGGGTACCGGTGTGGCAGCAACTTCATAATCTGGTTGATATCGATTGCAGCTGCTTTACTCATATGATTACCTGCGTAGAAAAATGTAAATAATAAAAATTGCTTGGGAATGGGTTTATAAATCCCTCGATTACGACTTGGTATTACTATCTTTTTCCAATAAACGTAAGCGTTGACGTATTTTATCTAGCCCGCGAAGAATTGCGGCATTTTTCTCCCAAACACTATGAAGCATGGAGGGATAAACGCCGGTGTAATGCTGTCCTGGCTCGGTAATAGAGCGAATTATGGAGGTGTTACCAGAAATGGTTGTCCTATCAGCAATGGTCAAATGACCCGCAAAATTCGCTGCGCCGCCAATAATGCAGAAATTACCAATCTTAGTGCTGCCTGAAATCGCCGCGCACCCAGCCACGACACAACAATTGCCAATAACAACGTTGTGTGCAATTTGCACTTGATTGTCAATTTTTGTACCTGAGCCAATGACCGTATTATTCATTGCCCCACGGTCAATAGTGGTAGATGCGCCAATTTCAACATCATTACCTATGGTAACGCTACCAGTTTGTGGAATTTTCACCCACTCCCCCCCAGTAGCAGAAAAGTCAGGGGCAAATCCAAAGCCATCGGCCCCAATAACTACCCCACTATGAATAGTGCATCGCTCACCAATCATGCTGCCGTAGTAAATGGAAACATGAGGATAAATCACTGTATCAGCACCAATTGCACAGGCCCTAGAAATAGAGCTACCCGCCAAAATACATACTCGCTCACCCAATTTGACATCGGGCCCGATTTGCACAAATGGACCAATATGACATGATGAGGGAATGATAGCCGTAGGGTCTATCACTGCGCTAGGATGAACGCCTGGAGCATAAATGGGGGCTGATATTCTTGCAAAATGCTGCGCCATTCTGGCAAACATCGCATATGGATTTTGAGCCAAGAAATAGACCCTCTTAGCAGAATGTATGCCGGGACTTGCCTGAAGAAAATCTAAGTCTGTTTTGCTAACAATTAACGCACCAGCAGCACTGTTATTTGCTTGTTGGCGGTAGAGCGGATTTGAAAGAAAGGATATTTGATCTGCTTGCGCTTGCTCCAAAGGAGCGAGGCCCCTAAATGCAATGGAGGCCTCCCCCACCAAGCTTGCTTGAAACTGTTCGGCCAGCTCGATGGCGGTGGGCATACGGCTTATTTCAGACTATTTAATGCCTTGATGACATCATCAGTGACATCAACCTTGGGATTTGCATAAGCTGGATCCTGGACAATCACGTCCAACTTTCTCTGCTCAGCAACTTGCTTGAGCGCGATATTCGCCTTTTCAGCAACCTTACCGCGCTCTTCAAAGTTTCTTTGATTCAAGTCTTCGGTATATTCGCGCTGCTTGCGTTGGAGCTCACGATCTTGATCAGCTAATTCACGTTGACGACGGACACGTTCTGCCTCATTCATCACCGCAGCATCGCGATCTAGCTTTTCAGCAGAAGTCTTAATTTTTTGTGCTGAATCACGTAACTCATTTTGGCGCTTAGCAAATTCATTTTGTAATCTAGTCTGACTTTGTTTTGCCAAATTGGATTCATTAAATACTTTTTCTACGTTAACAGCCCCAATGCGCGAACCGGCATCTTGTGCAATTGCCTGTGGCATTGCAATTACAGCCGAGAAGGCAATTAAGCCCAATGAAATCCATTTGGAAGATTGACGAAGCTTCATAACACTTTCCTTAAACAATTAAAACGCTGTACCGACTTGGAACTGCAAACGCTGAATATTATCTGTTGGTAAAGCATGGATCGGAATACCGTAGCTGAATTTTAGCGGACCCAGCGGTGATATCCATGATATGCCTAAGCCATAAGAATATCGCAATACTAGATTGATGTTTTGACCATAAACGTTACCGCCATCAACGAAAGTAAACATTCGCAAGGTCTTATCGGTCCCAGAGCCCGGAACTGGAACGGTATATTCAACATTGGTGACAATCTTGGATTGACCACCAACTGGCTGATTGGCACCAGTTAGGGTGTTGTAATAAGTAGGCCCTAAAGATCCTGGAGAGTATCCCCGTACTGAGCCAATACCACCGACATAGTAGTTTTTAGTAATTGGGAATGGATTCGATCCATAGGCCTGTCCGTAACCAACCTCACCATTAAAGGACAAGATATTTCCCTTTGAGAAAGAGTGATATTTCTGATACTGGCCAAATATTCGATAAAAGGTCATATTGCCAGCAGGGGTTCCAACCTCTCCTGATAGCTGCTGCAAAGATCCATCCGATGGAATCAGCGCACTGTCGCGACCATCTCTAGACCAGCCAACTGTTAATGGGACGTTGTAAGTATTTAATGTAGCGGGGTAACCTGGATAAGCAGCGCCATAACTTTGGGCATAACTTAGATAGGGTTGTGGCGTATTAACTGTAGTGTTGATTTGGAAAACCTCAACGCCAGTTCCAAAGAAAACTCGGTCTACTTCGGTATACGGAACACCAAACTTGATATTGGATCCTACAGACTTAATTTGATAATCTGGATCCCCTACGTAATACAGTGGTTTGGATGAGCGATAGTACAAATCGGTATAACGACTAATCCCCTCTTCCGTAAAATAGGGGTCATATTGCGATAGCGTTAAATTCTGATTGATCTTGCCGACTGAAGCATTCAAACCAATTGCAGTGCCAGTACCGAAGGCATTGTCTTGATTAATACCAGCAGACAGAATTAACTTCTCAGTCGAGGAGAATCCGGCGCCTAAAGTTACCGAGCCCGTTGGCTTTTCAGTAACCTTGACATTTACATCCACCTGATCGGGAGACCCAGGCACATCTTGGGTAGTAATATCGGTTTCGGTAAAGTATCCCAAGCGCCCTAAGCGCTTCTTGGACAAATCAATCTTATCGCTGTCAAACCAGGCGCTTTCAAATTGGCGCATTTCACGACGGATAACCATATCGCGAGTTTTTGCATTACCAGTCACATCTACTTTACGAACATAGACGCGGCGCCCTGGATCAACTACCAGAGTAAGGTCTACCTCGCTAAGCTCACGACGGATATCAGGCTGGGGATTAATCGTGGCAAAAGCATAGCCATAAGAGCCTAAGATTCCCGCAATCGCCTTGGTGCTCTCGGTTAACTTCGAGGAAGAGAATGTATCACCAGGCTTGAGGGTCACCAGCTGAAGTAATTCAGCCTCTTTACCAAGCAACTCTCCGGCAAGGCGGACATCTTTTACGATGAATTTATTGCCTTCACGGATGCTAATAGTAAGATAAATGCCTTTTTTATCTGGGGTAATTGACACTTGGGTGGATTCAATGACAAATTCAAGATAACCACGATTCAGATAATAAGATCGAATATTCTCTAAATCGGCCGTTAACTTCTGCTTTGAATAGAGATTATCCTTGCTATACCAAGATAACCAACCCCCAGTCTTTAGCTGCATTTCACTTTTGAGAGTGCTTTCGCTAAAAACATTGTTACCAATAAAATTGATTTCTTGAATCTTGGCTACAGGACCTTCATCGATATTGAAATAGATTGCTACTTGGTTGCGCTCAACAGGAGTCACGGTAGCCACTACCTCTGCGGCATACATTCCCTTGCCAACGTACTGTCGCTTTAATTCTTGCTCAGCTTTATCAATCAGCGCTTTGTCATAAAAACGCGCTTCTGCTACACCCACCGCTTTTAGTGATTTACGGACAATCTCTTGGTCAAATTCCTTCATGCCTGTAAATTCAATCCGAGAAATCGTAGGGCGCTCTTCAACAATCACAATCAGGACGTCTCCCTGAGCTTGAATTTGCACATCCCTAAAGAAGCCGGTACCGTACAAGGCTTTAATTGCCTCGGCCCCTTTCTCTTGAGTAAAAGTATCGCCCACTTGAACTGGTAAATAACTAAAGACTGTGCCAGGCTCAACGCGCTGTAATCCCTCAATGCGGATATCTTTAATTACAAAAGAATCAGCAGCCTGGGCGTTTACACATAGACAAGTTGCCACAACTAAGGCAACTTGTGCGAGGAATCGGGTTACGACACTAAAAGAGATGTTTAGAGAATTCAAGGCGAAAGGTAGCGTTGTAAATCGTTAAACAAGGCCAGCAAGGAAAGTGATATGAGCAAGAAAAAACCCACTTTTTGGAGTATTTCTTGGATCGAAATCGAAATTCGCCTACCAACAACCAACTCCCATGCATCATACAGTAGCTGACCCCCATCTAGCATTGGCAAGGGCACCAAGTTTAGCAAGCCAATGCTGATACTCATGAGCGCTAAAAAGGCTAGAAAGGGTTGCCAACCAATCTGCGCAGACTTCCCAGCCATATCCGCAATGCTTAAGGGGCCCCCAAGCTGTTTAATTGAGGTGCTGCCAGTAAATAATCCACCCATTAGTCGAACCGATACTTTGGTAATAAGGTACACCCTTTTGGTTGCAAAACCCAAGGCATCCATAGGGCCCAACTTAAGTTCTGTCCAGTTATTTGGAGGGGTCATCTGAGGAAGAATACCCAACGCTTGAAAAGGGTCTAATTCAGGGCGGGTTAGCGGCAAATCATTCTTTGGGAACACTTTCACAAAATGGTCCCCTTTTATACCCCGAAATTCAAGAGCAAAGCCCTGATCTCCCGTAAGCGCATCAAGCAACTGCCAACGCAACGCATTCCAACTCGGAACGGCATCGAATTCGCCATAAAACGGTAAGCCAGTAAGGTTATCGGGAATATTTTTCCAACCCACCACCTGATCACCGGCCACCACCCCGAAACGGGAAGCTAGGGAATTTTCCGGAGGCGTCTGAAGGCGGGCAGGTAACTGAGGCACCCCACTCATATAAATTACTGCAAATAAGAGGATTGATAGAAGAAAGTTAGCTAGTGGCCCAGCTGCCACAATAAAAGATCTTTGCCAGAGAGACTTCTCATCGAATGCCTGTTTTTTTTCGGTAGAAGAAATTACCTGCTGCTTATCTCGACCATCCAATAATTTGACATAACCACCCAATGGAATCGAGGCAATCACCCACTCAGTTCCATTTTTAGCATAATGGGTAAAAAGAGGCTTTCCAAAGCCTAAAGCAAAGCGAAGCACTTTTACCCTACAAAACCGTGCCGCAAAAAAGTGCCCACACTCATGAAAGCAAACCAATACCCCCAAAGTTAGTAAAAATGCGGCAATGGTAATGAGCACTTGCACTAAATATTAACCATCTAGAGTAAATTCTGACGAATGCAATTTCTAGCTACTTCCCTAGCTTTAGTATCCGCTTCGAGAATGACTTCAAGTGAGCTTGCAGTAAAAGATTGAATGCTGCTAAGAGTCTTCTCCACAATTATGGGTATCTGCAGATATGGCAGGCCGTCATCAAGAAAGGCGGCAACAGCAACCTCATTGGCTGCGTTTAAAATAGCTGGAGCGGTCCCCCCAGCTTTGGCGGCTGAAAAGGCTAGCGCAAGACATGGAAACTGATTTAAATCTGGCTCCGAAAAGCTCAAATGAGCCATCTGACTCAAGCTTAAAGCGGGTACTCCTGCAGTAATCCTATCGGGCCATGCCAGCCCATAGGCAATTGGTGTGCGCATATCAGGCTGCCCCATTTGCGCTAAAACTGAACCGTCAAGATAACGCACCATGGAATGCACAACACTTTGCGGATGAATGAAAACTTTAATTTTTTCAAGTGGCAAACCAAATAACCAAAAGGCTTCGATTACCTCAAGACCTTTATTCATCATCGTCGCCGAATCAACCGAAATTTTTCTGCCCATCACCCAGTTAGGGTGCGCGCAAGCTTGCTCAGGCGTGATCTTTACTAAATCTACTATGGGCATATCCCTAAAGGGTCCGCCAGAAGCGGTAAGCCAAAGTTCCTCCACCCCATAATGAGTCTTAGGAGTCTTAAAAAAGTGTTCTGGTAGGCACTGAAAGATCGCATTATGCTCACTATCAATGGGGAGTAATTCACCCCCTCCAGATCGAATTGCCTGCATAAATAAGTCGCCAGACATTACCAGCGCCTCCTTATTGGCTAGCAAAACCCGTTTACCAGCTTGCGCAGCTGCCAAGGCAGGAACTAAGCCTGCTGCACCCACAATAGCAGCCATCACGATATCGCAATCAGAATCCGTTATGGCAGTTACCAAAGCTTGTGGGCCGGAAAGTACTTGAGTGGCTAGATTCTTTTCGACTAGCAACTTACGTAACCGCAAAGCCCCCATTTCATCTGAAACTACAGCAATCAAAGGATTAAACTCGGCGCATTGATCTGCCAGCCGATCAATCTGTGTTGCTCCAGTTAAGGCCACTACCTTAAAGCGCTCTGGGTGCAAACGAATGACATCTAAAGTATTAACCCCGATAGAGCCCGTGCTTCCCAAAATAGCAATTCTCTTTGTGGACATTAAATAAATCCAGCCAACAAAGCGGCAATCGGCATTACCGGTAGCAATGCATCAACCCGATCCAGTACACCACCATGCCCTGGTAATAAAAAACTACTATCTTTGACACCAGCTAAACGCTTGAACTGAGACTCAAATAAATCACCAAAGATACTAAATACGGTCAAGACAGTCACCATCAAGAACATGGGGATCCATCCAAAACGAATGGCCCATGCCCCAAAGATGGAATTCTCAAATGGCAAATACAAAGTACATAAAAGAGCATATAAATAGCAAAGTACTAAACCGCCTATAGCACCCTCAATTGATTTCCCTGGACTAATCTGTGCGGCTAATTTATGCCTTCCAAAAGCCTTGCCAACAAAATAAGCGCCGATGTCTGCTATCCAGACAAGACCCATGCTGGTAAGCAAAAAGATTAAGCCCAAGTCCCGTAAAAATACTAGGGAAAACCAAGTGGCGGGCAATAGAATTAAGCCCAAAATACTGTAGAAAGGCCTAAGCTTTACTAAAGATAGATTTATTCCTTTGGCCAAAATAAATGGGGCAACAAAGAACCAAAAAACAACCGCTAAAACCAGCAAAGCAAATGGCCATGTCGGAGTTTCAATCCCCAATAAAAATAAAATAATTAAAAGACAAAATAAGGCATAGAGCCATGCGGCCAACTTGGCATCAGGAGCAATCAATCTGCTCCACTCCCAAGCAGCAGCAATTAAAGCAATTAAAAAGAAAGCGCCCAAGTAATAAGCGGGCAATAAAAACATGATTGGCAAAAGAACCGTCAATAGAATGGTGGCGGTAATAATTCGGGTTTTTAGCATGAGGTACTTAAGTTGAAATAATTAGACAGCATCACTCATTACCTGGGTGGCGAGTTGGGCGCTCGTTCGGCCAAAGCGGCGTTCTCGCTGGCTAAACCATTCGAAAGCCTTGTGTAGTTGCGCCTCATCAAAGTCGGGCCACAATATATCCGTAAAGTACAGCTCTGTATATGCCAATTGCCACAACAAAAAATTGCTAACCCTCTGCTCTCCACCAGTGCGAATAAATAAATCTGGCTCTGGAGCATAAGCCATTGATAAATGAGGCTGAATCAATTCCTCAGTAACTTGTTCAGGCTTTAAATCTGGGTAAGCCACCAAGCATTTACGCATTGCTTGCAAAATATCCCAGCGACCACCATAGTTAGCCGCAATAGTAAATGTGAGACTTTTACAGGCGGCTGTTTTTTTCTCGGAGAAATCCACCATCTCTTGGATAGTAGAATCAAAGCGGCTCAGATCGCCGATTAACCGAAGAGAAATATCGTTTTCAGCTAATCGTGAAACTTCGTTCTTGAGAGATTTTAAAAAGAGTTTCATTAAAAACCCTACTTCTTCTGGTGGGCGACGCCAGTTCTCAGAACTAAATGCAAAGACAGTTAAATACTCAACACCAAGTCGACGACATTCTTGCACAATCTTTTTGACAGCACTCAAACCTTCAGAGTGGCCAGCTACCCTAGGCATGAATCGCTTACTAGCCCAACGTCCATTGCCATCCATAATAATAGCTACATGACGAGGAACAGCACTTACCTCCGGAACAACCAAGGTCGAACTAATGTGTTGAGTCATAAGTACTGGATAAAGAAAAAGAATTAGACGACTAAACCGTCATAATCTCTTTCTCTTTTTCGGTAACAATCCTGTCAACATCAACTACCGCACGATCTGTCATCTTCTGGATTTCATCAGTAGCGCGACGCTCTTCATCTTCGGAGATTTCTTTATCTTTAGTTAGGCGCTTTAAATGCTCGTTGGCATCGCGACGTAAGTTGCGAACAGCAATCTTGGTTTCTTCACCCTCGCTTTTTACGACTTTAGTTAAGTCACGGCGACGTTCTTCGGTTAATGCAGGCATTGGAACGCGGATAATCGTACCCTGTGAGGCTGGATTTAAACCCAAGTCTGAATCACGAATCGCCTTTTCGATAGCGCCAACCATATTTTTTTCAAAAGGCTGCACGTTAATAGTTCTAGCATCAGCCAAACCCAAACTAGCCACCTGACTTAAGGGTGTTGGGTTGCCATAGTAATCCACTTGAATGTGCTCCAGAATTCCTGGGTTAGCACGACCCGAGCGAATCTTCGCCAAGTTTGTTTTTAACGCATCAAGAGACTTTTGCATCTTTTGATCGGTATTATTTTTTATTTCTACTGCAGACATTAGGCCTCCTATTAAACGTGTACTAAGGTACCTTCAGATTCACCTCGAACCACTCGCATTAAAGCGCCTGGCTTCAGTATCGAAAATACTTTGACTGGTAATTTTCGGTCACGGCACAATGCAAAAGCAGTTGCATCCATCACCTGTAAATTTTTAATTAAAGCCTCATCAAACGTAATAGTTTTATATAAAGTAGCGCTAGAATCTTTATGTGGATCTGCGCTGTAAATACCATCTACCTTGGTGGCCTTTAGCATGATCTCAACACCCATTTCCGCTCCGCGTAAAGCAGCTGCGGTATCGGTTGTGAAAAATGGATTGCCAGTACCTGCTGCAAAGATCACTACTTTGCCTTCACTCAGCGCACGAATCGCACGAGGGCGAATATAAGGCTCAACTACCTGATCCACTCTCAAGGCAGATTGCACACGAGCCTCAACCCCTTTTTGACGCAGCGCATCTTGCAGTGCCAAAGAGTTCATGATCGTAGCCAACATTCCCATGTAATCCGCTGTTGCACGATCCATACCAGCAGCACCACCTGCAACCCCGCGAAAAATATTACCGCCGCCGATGACAATTGCCAATTGAACACCGCTATTGACCACCTCAGCAATTTCTTTGACCATTGAATCAATGGTTATGGGATTGATACCAAAAGCATCCTCCCCCATCAAAGCTTCACCAGAAAGTTTTAAAAGAACACGTTTATAGGCTGGCATCGTTTCATTTTCCGTAATTTGTTAAGCAATTCAATTACTTAGCTTATTTAGCTTGAGTTATTTTTAATTTCTTTGCGTAATTATAAGGGTTGGGAGGAGATCAAACAAAAGGGCATAAAAACCGAGGTTTCTATGCCCTTTTGAGGATTGCGGGATGGCCGAGATACTCCTCCAGCTACTAGCAGGTTGATTAAGTGGTAGCTTGAGCTGCGGCAACCTGAGCAGCTACTTCAGCCGCAAAGTCGTCGTGACGCTTCTCAATACCCTCGCCCACAACATACATCTTGAAGCCCTTAACCACTGTATTGGCAGCCTTAAGCATTTGCTCAACGGATTGCTTGTCGTTTTTAACGAAAGTTTGGTTCAGCAAAGAAACCTCTTTGAGGTATTTCTGTACAGAACCTTCAACCATTTTTGCAACAATTTCTGGTGGCTTGCCAGATTCTGCTGCTTTTTGAACAGCAACATTGCGCTCAATAGCAATAGCTGCAGCAGGTACATCATCCATAGATAAAGCAACCGGCTTCATTGCGGCAATATGCATGGCAACGTCTTTAGCCGCAGTGTCATCACCCTCATACTCAACCATCACGCCAATACGGGTGTCATGAAGATAAGAAACCAATTTACTGCTACCTGCAAAACGTTGGAAACGGCGTGGCATTACATTTTCACCTATACGACCGATTATCTCAGCGCGTACAGCGTCTACAGTAGAGCCATTTAGTGGCAATGCTAGCAAAGCCGCTACATCAGCTGGGTTCTTCTCAGCAACCAACTTCACGCAGTCTTGTGTGAAAGCCAGAAAGTCATCATTCTTTGAAACGAAATCCGTTTCGCAATTTACCTCAAGCAAGGCGCCTGTACTTCCGTTGATAAATGCAGCTATAACACCTTCAGCGGTCACACGGGATGCGGCTTTACCGGCTTTGCTACCCAACTTGACGCGCAGAATTTCTTCGGCTCTCGCCATATCGCCATCAGCTTCGGTTAGTGCTTTTTTGCACTCCATCATTGGGGCGTCAGTCTTGGCGCGTAACTCACCAACCATTGCAGCAGTAATAACGGCCATTATTCAGCCTTCCCTTCTTCAACAAACTCTTCTTCACCTTCTTTAACGGCGGTCAAGATTTCTTGAACTGAACTTGATTTACCTTCAAGGATTGCATCAGCAATACCGCGCGCATATAGAAGGACCGCTTTGCTGGAGTCGTCGTTACCAGGAATGATGTAATCAATTCCCTCAGGTGAGTGATTGGTATCTACTACAGCAATTACAGGGATGCCAAGTTTATTGGCTTCAGTAATAGCAATTTTGTGATAGCCAACATCGACTACAAATATAGCATCAGGAACACCATTTAAATCTTGAATACCGCCAAGTGCTTTTTGCAACTTGTCTAGATCGCGATCGTTAGTTAAAGCCTCTTTCTTCGAGAGTTTTTCCCAGTCGCCAGCTTCTTTAGCAACAGCCATATCTTTCAAACGTTTGAGAGAGCCTTTAACTGTTTTAAAGTTGGTGAGCGTGCCGCCTAACCAACGGCTGTCGATGTAAGGCATTCCTGCACGAGTCGCTTCTTCGGCAATAATCTCGCGCGACTGGCGCTTAGTGCCTACAAATAAAATAGTTCCACGATTAGCGGCAATTTGCTTGGAAAATTTCAGGGCGTCCTGAAACATTGGCAATGTTTTTTCCAGGTTGATAATGTGGATTTTATTACGATGGCCGAAAATATATGGGGCCATCTTTGGGGACCAGAAACGTGTTTGGTGTCCAAAATGGCAACCGGCTTCTAGCATCTGACGCATTGTTACTGACATAACTTCTCCTAAGGGTTGTGTTCTAAGATTGGGCCCTAGCTGCGCTAAAAAACGCCACCCTGGAAGGCTCAACCCGCGATTTCAAATCAAAAATTGACCTGAGACCGAAATTATAGCTTAAATATCAGTCATCTAGCACCCAACTCCTGCGCTTTTATGTCCAACAAGAAACTTCGTTTAGCACCAATATAGAGCGCATAGCTCAATATTTAGGAAATAGTCATCAGCTAAAAACTACCAAGTCACCGATAATCGCGGTATGAATAGTTTATTTACCGCAGAAAAAGACATCCAAGGGATGCGTGAAGCTGGTCGCTTAGCCAGTGAAGTTATTGACCATGTCGCCCCCCATGTCAAGGCAGGAGTCAGCACAGGGGAATTAGATCGTATTTGCCATGAGTACATGCGCGATGTTCAAAAGACCATACCTGCGCCACTCAATTACCAGCCACCCGGTTACCCACCATTTCCAGGATCAATTTGCACCTCAGTCAATGATGTGATCTGCCATGGCATTCCAGGGGAAAAGATCCTCAAAACGGGTGATGTTGTGAATTTAGATATCACCGTCATTACTCCCGATGGCTATTACGGCGATACCAGTCGCATGTTTATGGTGGGCGAGGTCTCCGTTATGGCTAAGCGCCTCACTCAAATTACCTTTGAGTGCCTTTGGCTTGGAATTGCCAAAGTCAAACCAGGCGCCACCTTAGGCGACATAGGCCATGTTATTCAAACACACGCTGAAAATGCGGGCTACTCCGTTGTTAGGGAATACTGCGGCCACGGGATTGGCAAAGTATTTCATCAAGACCCACAAATTCTTCACTATGGGCGAGCTGGTACAGGTGAAAAATTAGAAGCCGGCATGACTTTCACCATCGAACCCATGATTAATGCAGGTCGCCGTGAAATTCGAACAATGTCAGATCAATGGACGGTCAAAACAAAAGATCGTAGTCTTTCTGCGCAATGGGAGCATACCCTTCTAGTTACGCCAACTGGCGTGGAAGTGCTTACATGGTCAGAAGGGAGTAATCCACCCCCAGATTGTGTTAAAGACCTTTCCTTTAGGCCCACTCCAGTTAACACCTAGGCTATGGACTGCATTGACCTTAGCACTCAGCGAATTACGGATATCGCCACTCTTCGAGCTGAGCGCGAAGTGGCTTATTCAAGGTTTCACGCCAATCAACAAGTTGGTCAACTTACTAAGCAATTAAGCAAGTTAAGTGATGAGTTATTAATTAGCCTTTGGAATGCCTGCGATCTTAATGCCGATGCTGCACTCGTTGCTGTTGGAGGGTTTGGCCGAGGAGCACTGTTTCCCTATTCTGATATCGATATTCTCATTTTATTGCCCAGCGACAAAAAGTTTGTTGAGCAAGTGCTCACCGGCAAGATTGAAAAATTTGTAGCGCAATGCTGGGATACTGGTTTAGAGATAGGCTCATCAGTGCGAACGGTAGCGGAATGTATTTCGGAGGCTGAACAAGATATTACAGTGCGGACCTCTTTATTGGAGTCACGTCTCATTTGTGGCAAGCGAGCCCTCTTCAAAGAATTTACATCCGCTTACGAAAAAACGCTTGATCCAAAATCGTTTTTTCAGGCGAAACTTGCGGAACAAATTCAGCGTCACTATAAATATCAAAACACCCCTTACTCCTTAGAGCCCAATTGCAAAGAAAGTCCTGGTGGCTTACGTGATCTGCAAGTGATCTTATGGGTTAGCAAGGCAGCACTCTTAGGTAATACTTTTAAAGACTTGAATGAAGCAGGTCTAGTCACAAAGCGTGAATTAACTGAGTTGAACCGCAATCAACGACTTTTGGAAACTATTCGCGCCAACCTGCATTTGATAGCGGGGCGTAGACAAGATGTATTAGCCTTTGATTTACAGGCCGCATTAGCAAAATCAATGGGGATTACTGAGGAATCCTCACGTATTGCGAGTGAAGCCATTATGAGAAAGTATTACTGGGCCGCCAAAGCAGTCACTCAATTAAATGATGTGCTTTTGCAAAATATTGAAGCCCTATTGTTCCCTCAGGAATCTAAAACAACACATCCCATTCCTGGTGAAGGTAACGAATGCTTTATTGAGCGTCAGGGTGTTTTAGATATTACTGATCCACAACTCTATCAAAAAGATCCAGAGCAAATTCTGAGAACTTTTTTAGTTTTCGCACAAACCACTAATGTGAAAAGTTTGTCTGCAACCATTTTCAGAGCGCTTTATAACGCTAGGCAGAATATGGATAGCAAGTGGCGCTCCAACCCAATTAACCGTGCGCTCTTTATTGAAATATTGAAACAACCCGAGGGCGTAAGTCGCGCGTTTCAATTAATGAACCGTAGTAGCGTGCTTGGTCGATATTTACCAGCATTTAGGAAAATTGTCGGGCAAATGCAGCATGATCTTTTTCATGTTTACACGGTTGACCAGCATATTTTAATGGTGTTGCGGAATATTCGGCGCTTTATGGTGATTGAACACACCCACGAATTTCCTTTCTGCAGTAGATTAATCGCACACTTTGAAAAACCCTGGCTTCTCGTCATTGCCGCACTATTTCACGATATCGCCAAAGGTCGTGGTGGCGACCACTCCCAGTTGGGTAAAGCCGATATGCGGAAGTTTGCGAAAGATCATAATCTAGACAAGTCAGATACCGAGCTTGTAGTATGGTTAGTAGCAGAACATCTCAATATGAGTCAGGTTGCGCAAAAACAAGACATTACTGATCCTGATGTAGTGAAAGATTTTGCAAAAAAAGTTGGTGATGAGCGCCACCTAACGGCTTTATATTTGCTTACTGTAGCCGATGTACGTGGCACCAGTCCAAAAGTGTGGAATGCTTGGAAAGGTAAGTTACTAGAAGACCTTTATCGAGCCACGCTAAGGGTTTTGGGTGGCGCCAAGCCTGACGCCTCATCTGAATTAGCCCAGCATCAAGAAGAATCTCGCGCCAAGTTACGCCTTTATGGCATTGAGGACTCTGCTTATGAGAATCTCTGGAATCAACTCGATGTTGCCTTCTATTTAAGGCAAGATGCCGGTGAGATTGCTTGGTTAACACGTCATCTATTTAATAAGGTCGATAGCGTAGAGCCTATCGTACGTGCAAGACTTTCCCCCATTGGTGAAGGCTTGCAAATTGCAGTCTACGTTAAAGACCAATCGGATTTATTCTCCAGAATCTGCGCCTACTTTGAGCGGCACGGCTTCTCCATTTGGGATGCTCGCATTCATACTACCCGCCATGGTTATGCTCTTGATACCTTCCAAATTTCCGGCAGCAATTTGGTTGATGAGGGCGGTAGCTATAGAGACCTTATTCAGTTGGTTGAATATGAACTGACTGCTGCCCTACAAAATACCGATGCCCTACCCCCTCCAAGCATGGGCAGACTCTCTCGGCAGTCCCGCACCTTTCCGATTCAGGCTCGTGTACACGTCATACCCGATGAACGTGGGCACTACTATGCACTCTCTCTGTCAGCAAGCGATCGAACGGGTTTGTTGTATGCAATCTCACGAGTTTTAGCAAAGCATCACGTCTCACTACACACGGCGCGTATTAATACTTTGGGCGAAAGAGTGGAGGATGTACTTCTCCTAGATGCTGCGAACCTAAGCAAAAATCCTAAACTCCAAATCTTGCTGGAGACAGAATTACTCGAGGTTCTTGGGGTTTAATTAACCACTTACTTCAACAGTTTAAGCATTGCTGTTTCATCAATTACTTGTACACCAAGTTCTTCTGCTTTTTTAAGCTTGCTACCGGCATCTACTCCAGCCACTACGTAGTCAGTTTTTTTGGAGACTGTGCCCGATACCTTAGCCCCAACTTTCTCAAGTAGATCTTTTGCCTCATCTCGGGTTAAGGTCGGGAAAGTACCCGTCAGTACAAAGGTTTTTCCGGCCACAGCATCACTGATAATTTTTTCTTCTACTGAAAGCTGCATTCCAGAAGCAAGCAATTGCTCTATTACCTCTCTATTATGAGTTTCACCCATAAAACTCATAATGGAGCTAGCCACTACAGGACCAACATCGTTGACTAATAGCAAGTCATCAAACTTGGCATCCATTAAGGCATGCATATTACGATAGTGGTTGGCTAAGTCTTTGGCAGTCGCCTCACCAACGTGACGAATACCCAATGCAAAAATAAATCTAGCGAGCGTGGTGTTGCGGGAATGATTAATAGCTGCAATTAGGTTGTCTGCAGACTTCTCACCCATCCGTTCTAAGTTTGCTAATGCTGTAAAGCCTAAGCGATAGAGATCGGCTGGAGTTCTAACTAAATTATGGTCTACCAATTGGTCAACAATCTTCTCGCCCAAGCCCTCAATATCTAAGGCGCGCCTATGGGCAAAATGGATTAGCGCTTGCTTACGTTGAGCGCCACAAAATAACCCACCACTGCAGCGAGCTATAGCCTCATCTGCTAAACGTTCAATATGAGAATCGCAAACAGGGCAGCGCAGGGGCATTACAAACTGTTTAGCATCTGGCTGTCTACGCTCTTTAACAACCGATACCACCTCGGGAATAACATCACCTGCACGGCGCACCGAAACGGTATCGCCAATCCAAACATCTTTACGCTTAACTTCATCTTCATTATGTAGAGTGGCGTTAGTTACCGTTACCCCACCCACTACAACTGGTGCTAGTCTTGCAACTGGTGTAATTGCACCGGTACGACCCACTTGGACATCAATTCCCAAAACTGTCGTCAAGGCTTCCTGCGCAGGAAATTTATGCGCGAGGGCAAACCTAGGAGCTCTAGAAACAAAGCCTAGCTTAGCCTGCTCTGCGAAGGAGTTGACCTTATAAACGACGCCATCAATGTCATAAGGCAATGAGTCTCTCTTAGCGCCAATATCTTTATAAAACGTTAATATTTCTGCAACTGATTTAAGAATACGGCGCTCGGAACAAACAGGTATGCCAAGTTTGATATAAGCATTGAGCAACTCTTCATGGGTAGCGGGTAGCCAAGATTGGGGCTCGAGCGCACCAAGTCCGTAAGCAAAAAATGAAAGTGGCCTTTTCGCAGTAACTTTAGAATCTAGCTGCCGCAAGCTTCCAGCAGCTGCATTGCGAGGATTGGCAAACTCTTTTTCACCAATCAAAGCAGCCTGCACATTCATTTTACGAAAGTCATTAAGATTCATAAATACCTCGCCGCGCACCTCAAGAACCTTGGGAATACTCATGCCGGTGAGCCTTAGTGGGATCGCTCTAATAGTTTTCACATTAGCAGTGACATCTTCACCGCTAGTACCATCACCACGAGTGGCTGCCCTAACTAAGAGGCCATTTTCATAGCGCAGGGAAATTGCCAGCCCATCAAACTTCAGTTCACCAGCATAGTCCACATGATCAAGGTGCAAACCTTCTCGACAGCGTCGATCAAATGCGATGAGCTCCACGTCATCAAACGCATTATTTAATGACAGCATGGGGACTATATGGGTTACAGAATCAAATTGTTTGAGTGCCACTCCGCCAACTCTTTGAGAAAGTGATTCAGGAGTAATCCACTCAGAATGTACCGCTTCAATATCTAAAAGTTCCCGATACAAGCGGTCATATTCGCTATCGGGCAATAAAGGATTATCTAAAGCATAGTAAGCATGCTCTAAACGGGCTAATTCTTTTTGCAGGAAGGCGTAGCGTTCCGCTAAATTTGTCGGACTATTGGACGACAAACCAATTCCTTAGCTAAAAAGTCTGCTAGCAGTGGAAGATCCTGCTGGAACACCGTTCTTTTCAAGATTAGCATAAAGCACATCCAGATGTTGACGGATGCTAGTCACTGCCGCTCCAGTCAGATTGATGCCGCCATCGTCCACCAAGCGACCATGTGCAATTTTGGCTAACTCAACTCCCTCACCAAGCATGCGTTCAAATGCGCGCTCCTCCTGCGGAACCAAAGGCACCTCCAAAAGAAGGGTTAGCTGAGTAATGGCTTGATTAGGATTCAGTTCTGCACTGTTAAAGATTAAGGTGTTATTACTAAAATACTCATATTGCCTGCCGTTACGAGCTAATTTAAATCCACGTTGACGCATCAAGGCATCAAAGTTTCCCCATGGGCATGGCTCGTCAAAAAGCACATTAATACTCAGCTGAATATCGCTCTCAACAGCCATTACATCCAACTCTTTAGCCCCTTCTAGCATCGTATTTACGCTTGGCATATCGATTTGAGAGCCCAACGTTTCTGCAAGCGTTTGCGCACGAGAACAAAAATCGGATAGCTCGAGCACCCCAATTGGACCGCGACGGCCTGCCAATTGAATAGCTAATTGAAGTTCGGCATAAGAAGCTTCAGCGCGTAATTTCTCCCAGTCTTCGGCAGCATCAATATCAGCATTCAAGCCTTCACACATCCAAGGGGTGGTCGCTTGAGCTTGCAAATCTGTCCAAGTATTAATTTCTTCTAAAATTTCTGCGCCGCCAATACCCTCATCAAAGCGAAGTGTAATGACGCAGTCAATCCTAGGATCAATCGAGAAGTTAACTGGCTCGGCGATTGTAGGCATAAATTTTTCACCAAAGCTAGGCTCGGAACGATCGCCATTACTATTGTCTGAAAAAGTATGCCCAAAATGAGGTTCCCGAGCAAATGGATCATCCGCTACAAACACACCAGCCACTCTCGCCTTATGACGAGCACGCGCATATTTAAAATTTAGGATGGCAACCAATAGCAAAATTAAGAAGCCAATCACAAGTAGAGCAAATTGCAACTCAGATAACCCTAGAGTAGCCATGATTTGCTCAAAATTCACTTAAGCTGCCTCCACCATAGAGACAGCGGATGAAATATCCACCGCAACAATACGGGAAACGCCCTGCTCTTGCATGGTCACACCAATCAGCTGATGTGCGATTTCCATAGTGATCTTATTATGTGAGATGAATACAAACTGGGTCTTATCTGACATTTTGGCCACCATCTGCGCATAGCGCAAGGTGTTTGCATCATCTAAGGGGGCATCGACCTCATCAAGCAAGCAAAATGGTGCTGGATTTAGGAGGAATAGCGAGAACACTAAAGCGATAGCTGTTAAGGCCTTTTCACCTCCAGAAAGCAAGTAAATGGTGGTGTTCTTCTTCCCTGGGGGCTGAGCCATTACTTGGACACCGGCATCTAAGATCTCTTCACCTGTCATTACTAGCTCAGCATGACCGCCACCAAACAATTCAGGGAAAAGTATCCCAAAGTGCTTATTAACCTCATCGAAAGTACCTTGCAATAAATCGCGCGTTTCAGCATCGATCTTTGCAATCGCATCGGTTAAGGTTTGCATTGCCTCATTCAAATCGGCCGACTGAGCATCCAAGAAAGATTTGCGTTCACGCGAGCTGGACAACTCATCCAAAGCGGCCATATTAACTGGGCCTAAAGATTGAATCTCAGTACCCAAACGAGTCACATCACTCTGTAGTGCGCCTACTTTAAGGTCGGGATGAAAGTTGGCTTCTAGCGCAATTAGATCGGCCTCTGCATCGGATAGTAAGGTGGCGAATTGTTCAAAATTCAAGCGGGCTGCTTGTTCACGCAATTGCAAATCAACCACTTTGTCACGCATAGGCTGTAAGCCGCGCTCTATTTGCATGCGGACCTCATCGGCTTCACGTAATTGATGCAGTAAAGCATCTTGCTCGGTACGTGCATTTGCCAACAAGGATTCCCGCTCGCTACGGGCTACTAGTAAATCCTGTAGCTTCTCTTGGGCCTCGGCGTCACTTAAGACCTCAAGTTCTTGTTCTGCCAAGGCCTGTTTATCTTGGATTTCCATGATCTGAGTACGTGCAGTACTTTGGTCGCGCTGAAGATCAGCAATCCGCTGCTGCAAAGAGCGGGTGGCAAAAGCAGCCTCTTGCGCCGATAACTCTGCAGCACGCAAAGCCTCGCGTAAGCGATCACGTTCTTGGGTGGCAAATTCTAATTTTTCCAGTGCAATTGCCAGAGTTTCTTGACTGCCTTGTTTTTCTTCTTCAGATTGCGCCAATTCGGTCGTGGATTGTTCGTGCGTGAAGTTCAATTGCTCCATTTGCTCACGTAACTCGCTTAACTCACTCTGAATTTGTGCGGCACGTTGGCTATATTGCTCTTGTGCTTGAGTTAGTTGCATTCTCTCCACTTCAAAGCCATGCACTTCCTGCACCGCTTGTTCTGCATAGATCCGCGTCTGCTCTGCAGCTTGGTGTGCAGCCTGATAATTCGACGCACATTGATCTAATTCACTTTGTAACTCATTTTGAATTAAGCGTTGCGCACGCAACTGCTTCTCAAGACTCTCCATCTCTTGAGCACGAGCCAACATACCAGCCTGCTCTGAGTCTGCCGCATACAACTGGACGCCAACGCGGCTGACTAAATGCCCCTGTTGAGTCACCAATGCTCCACCAGCAGGTAATTTTTCTCGCCGTTGTAGTGCATCCTCTAAACCATCGGCGATATAAATGTTGTCGAGCCACTCCTGCAGAACTGAAGATATGCGTGGCGCCCCCGCACTTTGCACGCGGGTGAGCAATGGTATGAAATCGGCTGGAGCAGCAGTATGCGCAGGCGAAATGTCTTCAGTCAACAAAATAGCTAAACGACTTGGTGGCGCATCCTGTGCCAATGACAATGTTTCTTGAACACTCTTAGAAGTTACCGCGGCCAAGCGTTCACGCAACACAGACTCTAGGGCAGCCTCCCATCCGCTCTCTACTTTGAGCTCCTGCCAAAGACGCTTACTTTCCTTTAATCCCTTGCTCTCAAGCCAGGGACCAATCTTGCCCTGCGCCTGAACGCTGGCCTGCAATGCGGTTAGTGCAGTTAACTTAGCCTCAGTTTGAGCTAAGTCTTGATTTGCCGCTTGAATATTTTGTTGGGCAATATTGCGAGCCTCGTCGGCTGCGGGCACACGTTGCTGCGCCTCCCCTGCTTTTTGTTTTGCTTCATCAACCTTACGTACGGCCATTGCATGACGATCAAGTGCTGTTTGCAAGGCTTCAGCGTCTGGCTTACGTAAACCATCAAACTCACTGCTTAAACGTGTCTCACGACCTTTAATTTCTTCGACCTGCGCAATCATGGATCTCACACGTTCACCTAAGCTAGCTAAACGCTGTTCGATTACTGCCAATCCATCACGTGCATTATTTAATTCGCGCGCATTAATTTGGTAAGCCTCATCACGACTAGGCAGTTGCCCTTGTAAATCCGTCAAATCCGTCAGTAAAGCTCGCTCTTTTTCAGAGGCTAAACTCAGCTCATGCTCTGTAGTGCGTTGCGCCTGCGCGGCATCTGTTTCTTGCACAGTCCAGCGTTGTAGCTGCGCATGCAGTTCTTGGGTCTGTTGCTGTAAACGTTGACGCGCTTCCTGCACATAACGTATTTGTGACTCTACCTGGCTGACATCAGAGTTAGTTTGGTACAAATCACCTTGCGCTTGAGAAACTTTGTCTTGCAATGCGTACTGCTGCGTACGCATAGTCTCGAGCTCGGTTTCTGCATGACGCATTTTGGCAGTTTGCTCTTCCAGACTCACTTGAGTGTCCCGAATCCCATTGGCATGGCGCTCTTGCTCTTTACCGGCCTCTGTCTGACGGACAAACCAAAGTAGCTGCTGCTGAGCCTTCATCTCTATAGATAGTTCAGCATGGCGCTCAGCAACAGTAGCTTGCTTCTCTAGACGTGTAAGTTGCTGGTCAAGCTCACGCACAATATCTTCAACACGTACTAAGTTCTCTTTAGTATCCTCAAGACGAGAAGCCGTTTCTTTACGGCGCTCTTTATATTTAGATACACCAGCCGCCTCTTCCAAAAAGATGCGCAGCTCTTCTGGCTTGGCTTCCAAAATACGGTTAATGGTGCCTTGCCCAATAATTGCGTAGCCTCTTGGACCCATTCCGGTTCCCAAGAAAATATCTTGAATGTCCTTACGGCGAACAACTTGATTATTCACGTAGTAACTAGAGTTACCATCACGAGTTAATACACGCTTAACTGACAACTCAGTAAATACACTCCACTGACCCTGTGCACGCCCGTCAGTATTATCAAAAATGAGTTCGACACTAGCACGGCCCGATGGCTTGCGTAAGCCAGAGCCGTTAAAAATAACATCCTGCATGGATTCGCCACGCAACTCACTCGCGCGGGATTCGCCTAAAACCCAACGGACGGCGTCAATAATGTTCGACTTTCCGCATCCATTAGGACCCACAACGCCGATCAATTGACCTGGCATTTCAAAATGAGTTGGGTCGACGAAAGACTTAAAGCCGGAAAGTTTGATGGATTTCAGTTGCACGGCGTACTTTGCAGGGAAAAAAGGGGTTCAAATAATTGGGTAAAAATTAAAACTAAAGTGGGAAGATGATAGCAAGCTTAGGATGCTTTGCACGGGTTTTTGCCCCATCGATATAATGATAAATCTACATCCAGGGTCAAAACCCCTTAACAATCTGATAGTTAACTAAAAAGTATGAGCCAATCACCACAAAGCATCATCGAACAAGCCTGGGAAAACCGCGCTAACTTGTCCCCTGAGTCCGTTTCTACGGAAATCCGAAATGCCGTTAATTTAGTCCTAGAAGGTCTAAATTCAGGGGAAATTCGCGTAGCAGAACGCCTTAGCGTTGGCAAATGGGAAGTAAACCAATGGGTTAAGAAGGCGGTTTTGCTGTCTTTTCGTCTAGAGGACAACAAACCCATGGCGGCTGGTGGGTATACCCAGTTTTACGACAAGGTGCCTAGCAAATTTGAAAACTATACGGCAGAGGACTTTGCTAGGGGTGGCTTCAGAGTAGTTCCCCCTGCAATGGCTCGTCGTGGCTCCTTTATCGGCAAGAATGTCGTTCTGATGCCATCCTATGTCAATATTGGCGCCTATGTTGGCGAAGGCTCCATGGTCGATACTTGGGCGACAGTCGGTTCATGCGCCCAAATTGGCAAAAATGTACACCTTTCAGGTGGAGTAGGCATTGGTGGAGTTTTGGAACCAATTCAGGCTGGCCCAGTCATTATTGAAGATAACTGCTTTATTGGCGCTCGCTCTGAGGTAGTTGAAGGTGTAATTATTGAAGAAAATGCCGTACTCTCCATGGGTGTCTATATTGGTCAAAGCACCAAAATTTACGATCGTGAAACGGGCGAAGTACATTACGGCCGCGTTCCCGCTGGCTCAGTAGTAGTTCCAGGCTCCCTACCATCTGCTTGTGGCAAGTACAGTCTCTACGCAGCCATTATTGTGAAAAAAGTAGATGCTAAGACAAGAGCGAAAACTGCTATCAACGAACTCCTGCGCGACTAAGAAAAATTAAATATGAGTGCGACCCTTGACCTGACTGAAGCTCTCATTGCCTGCCGCTCGGTGACTCCTGCGGATGGCGGATGTCAAGAGCTCATTGCCAAAAGATTGCAGGCAATGGGTTTTCATACTGAGAGTGTTGTTAGCGGTCCAGATAATTTCCAGGTCACCAATCTTTGGGCTATCAAAAAAGGGCTCGCTGGCGATCAAGGCAAGGTTCTCATGTTTGCTGGTCATACCGATGTAGTCCCTACGGGTCCTCTAGAGAAATGGGCTAGCGACCCCTTTACTCCAACTATTCGTGACGGCTATTTATACGGTCGAGGCGCTGCCGATATGAAAACCTCCCTAGCCGCATTTGTAGTTGCTGCTGAAGAATTTGTTGTTACCCATCCAGATCATGCGGGCACAATTGCTTTTTTAATTACAAGCGATGAAGAGGGTCCAGCTGATGATGGAACCGTCATCATGTGTGAGCGCTTGCAAAAGCAGGGGCAGCGCCTTGATTATTGCGTTATCGGCGAGCCTACGTCCGTTGACCAGTTAGGCGACATGATTAAAAACGGCAGACGTGGATCCCTGTCTGGAAAACTAAAGATAAAAGGGGTTCAGGCACACATTGCCTATCCCCACCTAGGCGCCAACCCCATTCACTTGTCGGCATCTGCTATTGAGGCGCTTGTTCAGACCGAGTGGGATAAGGGTAACCATTATTTCCAGCCAACCAGCTTTCAGATTTCTAATATTCATGCCGGTACTGGAGCTAACAATATTATTCCAGGCGAGCTCACGATCGACTTCAACTTCCGCTTCTCAACCGAAAGCAAACCAGAAGAATTGCGCGCTCGCCTTGAGCAGATTCTTACCAGCGCCAACCTCAACTTTGAGATTGATTGGGTTTTAGGCGGTAGTCCATTTATTACTGGGGATGGCGCTCTTGCTGATGCCCTACGTAACTCCATTAAAACAGAGACTGCCATAGATACAAAGCTCTCGACCACAGGCGGCACTAGTGATGGTCGCTTTATCGCCAAAATCTGCAAAGAAGTGGTGGAGTTTGGCCCATTAAATGCCACCAGCCATAAGATCAATGAGTCCGTGATTGTCGATGACGTAGAGCCACTGAAGAATATTTATCGCAAGACTCTCGAACAATTAGTTTCTTGATTAGCAAGCACGAAAAATTCATGGTCCCAGAGCCTCAAGACCCAAAAAATCTCATCTTAGAACAGTGCATTGAACAACTTGCACAAAAACTAGCTACCGCTAATTTGCATTATGGTCATGGTGCTATTGATGCCCGAAGCGAGGCGCTATGGATCTGTAGTAAACAAATGAATCTCAGCCCGGCTGATGCTCTTGAATCTTTAGATGAACCTATGAGCACCGAGCGATACGAAAATGCCATAGCGCTTGCCAACATTCGTATTGGCACTCGTAAGCCTTTGGCTTATATCTTAGGTGAAGCTTGGTTAATGGGCGTGCCGTTTTATAGTAGCGAACAAAGTATCGTGCCGCGGTCTTGGATTGCAGAATTGATTGTGGATGGCTCTCTTGAGCCGTGGTTACCCGCTGACGGTAAGGCCCTGGATCTCTGTACAGGCAATGGCTCTTTAGCTATCTTGCTCGCCTTATCCTGCCCAGATATTCATGTGAGCGCCTGTGACATTAGCCTACCGGCCCTTGCCTTGGCATCTCGAAATTTAGATCGTCATAGTCTTAGCTCACAGGTAGAGTTATTTAATGGTGACTTGTGGGATGCCCTTCCCGAGCCTAATGATGACAATCGCTTTGATCTCATTATTTGCAACCCCCCTTATGTCAATGCCGACTCCATGAGTGCGCTTCCGGCCGAATATCATGCGGAGCCTGCCTTAGCCCTAGCGGGGGGCGATGACGGCATGGATCTAATTCGCAAAATTATCTCTGCCGCTCCAGACTATCTTTCAGAGCGTGGGGCTATTTTGATTGAGATTGGCAATGAATATGAGCACTTTAAAAAAGCTTTTCCTCAAATTCCTGCCATCTGGATGGAGGTGTCTGCTGGCGACCAACAAGTGCTTTTAATTCAAGCGGAAGACTTGCACTAAATCAAGGCTCTAGCCTAATTCTGCGGCAGCTTGTATGGCCTGATCAATGCGCTCAACTGGTATAACCCTTAATCCTGGGATCTTGCTCTTTGGCATATTGGCCTTAGGAATAATAGCGATAGTAAAACCCAGCTTAGCGGCCTCTTTTAATCGCTCCTGACCGCGTGGGCACGGCCGAATCTCTCCGGCCAAGCCTACCTCTCCAAAAACAATCAGTTCTTTTGGTAATGCCTTGTTGCGTATCGAAGACTGAATCGCTAGCAATACCGCTAAGTCAGCAGCTGGCTCCGAAATCTTTACGCCACCAACTGCATTTAAAAATACATCTTGATCAAAGCAAGCCACTCCTGCATGTCGATGTAATACCGCTAAGAGCATAGCAAGACGATGCTGCTCTAGCCCTACCGCCAACCTTCTGGGGTTAGGGATATGCGCTGTATCTACTAATGCTTGTATTTCCACTAAAAGCGGGCGACTGCCCTCTTGAGTTACCAGCACACAAGCTCCCGGGACCATTTCTGCATGTTGAGATAAAAAGATGGCTGATGGATTGGCGACACCACGTAAGCCTTTTTCCGTCATGGCAAAAACACCTAATTCATTTACAGCGCCAAAGCGATTCTTAATTGAGCGCACCAGGCGGAAAGAAGAATGAGTATCACCTTCAAAATACAAAACGGTATCCACAATATGCTCAAGTACCCTTGGACCAGCTAATTGACCATCCTTGGTTACATGCCCCACCAACAACACGCAGATACCACTTGATTTAGCTGCTCTAGTAAGCTGTGCTGTACATTCTCTAACTTGAGCCACAGAACCTGGAGCCGAACTTAAAGCGTCTGAATACAGTGTCTGAATCGAGTCCACTATTAATACTTGAGGCTTGACGGTATCCATAATGGATAGCAGTTTTTCTAACTGAATTTCTGCAAGCACCTCTAATTGAGGAGCATTTAAGGCTATTCTTTTTGCCCTTAATGCAATTTGCGATGCAGATTCTTCGCCACTACTATAAAGCACGCTCATGCCGGCAAAACTCATTTCTGCAGAGGCTTGCAAAAGTAATGTGGATTTACCAATGCCAGGATCCCCACCCAAAAGTACAACCCCACCAGGAACTAAACCACCACCCAGTACGCGATCGAACTCCTCAACTCCAGTACTAAAGCGAGGAAGATCTTCTGCAGTAATAGCGGATAGTTTTTGTCTCGGCAACGACTGAGCTAGGCCCTGGAAACGCGTGTTAGAGCCAACCTCAGACAAGCCTTCTTCCATCGTATTCCACGCCTGACAGGATGGGCACTGGCCTTGCCATTTAGCCGAAGTTCCACCGCAGGACTGGCAGGTATAGATTGATTTAACTTTTGCCAATGGAGATTAGTCGAGCTGAGTGCCCGCTTTATTTTCTTGCGCGCGTTTAGGGGCATCCTTACGACGCTGCTCAAGATCAGCTGCACGAGCGGCCGCATCCTTTTGCTTTTCTTCGTATTCTTTTTGGTTGGCTGCACGCTCTATTGCTTTTTCTGGGGACGCGCGTTCGGCAATTTTCTTCGCATCACGCTGATCTTTTAGGCTCGCGCGAAGTTTGCGTTGCACTTCATGGAGCTCGACTTCTTGCTGGCGAATAGAATCAATTTCTTTGCGATACTCAGCACGCGAGTTACTTAAACAACGATTAACCCAGTACTGTTGATAGCACTCAGCAGAAGTTTTTTCCCAGCGATACTTTGCCCAATCGCGTTGCAATTCAAGCTCTTGATCGATCTTATCTAATTGCGCCAACTCCGCCTCTTCAGCGGGTGTAGCAAAGACAGGATTGGCCCATGGGCCAATCAGCAAAAATCCCCACAGCGCCAGAAGTACCCGCGTAGAAAAAAACCTGCTCAAATCTCCACCTTTGCACCAAGTTCCACCAAACGGTTTGCGGGAATCCTAAAGAAATCTGATTGGCGAGCGGCATTTTGATACATCCAAGAGAATAATCGTTCGCGCCATAAAGCCATTCCTGGAATTTCCGTGGACACAATAGTGTCTCGCGATAGAAAGAATGAAGTTTCCATCAAATTAAACTTGAGACCTGACGATTTTTCAATTAACTCAATGATATTACCCATATCTGGAGTTTCATTGAAACCATATACAGCTCTTACGATAAAAATATTATTTCCCAAATCTCGCAAAGTAATACGCTCTTCTTCTTTTACATAAGGTACATCCCAAATACTTACCTTTAAGAAAAACACTCTTTCATGGAGAACATGGTTATGTTTTAAGTTATGCAAAAAAGAAACTGGCAAATAATCAACATGAGCCGTTAGGAAGATTGCCGTACCTTCCACTCGATGCGGAGGATTGATCATCAAAGCGTCAATAAAGCCCTTTAACTCAATACCCTCATCCACCGCCCGTTGACGAAGTAAATGCCGCCCTTGATACCAAGTCATCAAGAACAAGAAACAGACCGCCCCTAAAAGCAAGGGGAACCAACCGCCCTCCATTATTTTTAATAAATTGGCGGCTAAGAAGGCAAAATCAACAATTAAGAATGCGCCAATCACAATGCTAACCAATACCGCACTCCACTTCCAAACAACTCGCATCACAATGGCCGCTAGGAATGTCGTTGCAATCATTGTGGTGGTCACTGCAATACCGTAAGCAGCGGCTAAATTTTCGGACTTCTTAAAAGCGAGAACTACAGCCACCACTAAGACTAGCAAGGTCCAATTGACCAAAGGCATGTAGATTTGGCCAATCTCCCTGTCGGAAGTGTGGCGGATTTTCATGCGCGGCAGAAAGCCCAACAATATAGCCTGGCTTGTCATGGAAAATGCGCCGGAAATGACTGCCTGAGAAGCAATGACTGTAGCGACCGTTGCCAGAATTACTAGAGGAAATACAAAAGCCTCAGGGACCATTAAAAAGAAAGGGTTGGCAATAGTCTCTGGATTATTTAAAAACATCGCACCTTGCCCAAAGTAGTTCAAGATAAGGCAAGGCATCACAATAAAAAACCAACCCATTCGAATAGGTTTAACACCGAAGTGACCCATGTCCGCGTAAAGCGCTTCAGCTCCAGTTAACACTAAAAAGACCGCCCCAAGCACAATAAATCCTTGAAGCGCATGTTGATCTAAAAATTGAATCGCATATAAAGGGTTAACAGCCGCAAAAATAGCGGGATGTTGTGCGACCTGATTCAAGCCCATTAAACCAATTACCGCAAACCAAACTAGCATTACAGGTCCGAAAAGGTTACCTACGACTGCGGTGCCTCTTTTTTGAATAAAAAACAGAATTGCTAAAATAAAAATAGTTACTGGAATGACAAAGCGAGTGAAATCACTAGAAATTACTTCCATACCCTCTACTGCTGATAGCACTGAGATAGCGGGGGTAATAATCGCATCGCCATAAAACATGCACGCACCAAAGACACCTGCCATGATGATTAACAAAGCTCTCTTTGAGCCGTTTGGCGCGGTGCGCAAAGCTAGGGCCATTAAGGCCAATATTCCACCCTCACCATGGTTATTGGCGCGCATAACGAACAAAACATACTTCAATGAGACCACAATCGAGAACGCCCAAAAGACCATGGAGATCACTCCATAAACAGCATCTGTTGAAAATGGAATGCCGTGATCAGGGCTAAAGCACTCCTTAAGCGCATATAAAGGACTCGTTCCGATGTCACCAAACACCACACCAATGGCGGCCAACATGAGTGAAAGGGACGCTCCTTTTTTATGCACTTGCTCTTGTCGAGATATCTCAACTGGTCTTAATAGCGAGGATTCTGAAAATTCCGGATTACTAACAGACATAAATAGTCCCTATCTCAATGTTGCGTGGCAATATATTACTCCCTATACAGACTGCCTTAGCGCTCCTTTTCCCCCTTTCAAACCCCCTATTTTGATTTATTTCAAAGGATATCTCGACAGATGAGACAAAAAAATGCTAGAGTGTTCGACACAGACGCGGGGTGGAGCAGTCTGGCAGCTCGTCGGGCTCATAACCCGAAGGTCGTAGGTTCAAATCCTGCCCCCGCAACCAAATATGCTTTATAGAACAAAGGGATACTTTCGTATCCCTTTTCTATTTGCGGTAGAGAAGCATTCTTACCACTTTTATAGCACTCATTTCAGATACTATGGGGATGTAAAAATAGTGATCAGATGGTAATTAATCCAGTGGAATGAAGGCCTACATGAACAAACTGCTGCTGCTATGCATATTTTTACTCAGTGCCTGCACAAACGATAGCGAAACCTCTTATTCATTAAGGTGTAATGGTCAATTGGTGCAGGTAGTTAACTCAGTAACGACTGTGAGTAATGCGCAAAGAAGTTATGAAATTAATAGCGGTGAAATGAAGGGTAGAAATTGCTCTCTTCAAGGAAATTCTTTCAACTGCTATAAAGAGGTGGCTCTCAGTAACTCTCAAAGAGAAAAACTTCAGTTAACCTACAACACGGGCGATTATTCCCTAAGCGAAGTATCAGTCATTATTGGCATTGATCAATCGACCAATGGACCCATTTTTGTAAAAACTGAGATGTTTAGATCTACCTGCCCAATGACTGTAAAACGAGTAAAAAAAACGTCATAACCCAAAAGTTATGGGTTTCAGATGACAGTCGAAGCGAAAGCGCTTATAAGCCTTTTGGAGTTTGAAAAAGATTGGTTGTTAAAGCTGACCAACGAGGAAGTGCCTCCATGGCATTACGCCACACTGCAGATAAAAATACAGCTTCATCTATGCCACGTATAGAGGCCAATTGCCTAGTGATTCTAGGGAGAAAGGCGGGCTCATTTAACTTAGTACCCACTTCCTTCAACCAAGCTGGCGGAATATCTGGCGCATCGGTTTCAGTAACAATGCTTTCAATGGGCAACTCGTTTAAAAGACGGCGGATTTGTAGGGCGCGGTCATATGTAGCGGCACCGCCAAACCCCAGCTTAAAACCGAGTTCAATAAATTGCTCAGCCTGCTGAAAGCTACCGTTAAATGCATGGGCTATCCCGCCAGGCACCTTGCGACGTCGCAAGGCTTTGAGAATTGCATCTTGCGAGCGTCTGACATGCAGAACAACCGGTAACTGAAATTCATCTGCCAGGTCTAATTGAGCATGAAAAAATTGCTCTTGCTTTTGATGATCTAAACCTTCAACAAAATAATCTAAACCAATCTCACCAATCCCAACAAAACGTGGATCAATTAAAGATTTTTCTATCTGGTTTTTTAGCGTAGCAATATCACCCTCTTTTACTTCATTGATAAATAAAGGATGTATGCCAAGTGTGTACACCAGGCCGGGAATTTTTTTACCATAAAGATTGGCAAGTGTTCTAACGTGCTCACAATCAGATACCTTCACGGCTGGCAAAAGAATAGCTTTTACACCCTGCTCCACTGAATTAGCAACGATTTGCGGTAGCGTGCCTGCAAATTCTGGCGCGTCTAAGTGGCAATGGGTATCTACCCATGAGAAATTTTCACTCATTGAGCAAAAGTCTTTAGCACTCCACGCTCTAAATGCAAAATACGATCACAACGTTTAGCGCGGACTGGATCATGGGTTACGATAATAAAGGCGGTGCCTTGCTCGCGAGCAACATCAAGCATTAGATTAAAAACACCGTCAGCAGTTTCAGTATCCAGATTACCAGTAGGCTCATCTGCCAAGACGCAGGCTGGGTTACCAACTAGGGCGCGTGCAACGGCTACCCGTTGACGCTCTCCCCCTGATAATTCCCCAGGAGTATGAAGCTCACGATTGGCCAAGCCTACTGAGCGCAAAATCTTACTAGCCCGCTCCATAGATTCGTCATTATCTAAACCTCGAATACGTAATAACAAAGCCACGTTTTCAACGGCGCTAAATTCATCTAGCAGATGGTGAAACTGATAAATAAAGCCTAGACTGCGATTGCGTAGTTGATCTAACTTTGCCACCGGCAAATGATTGAGATTTTCTCCAACTAAAAGAACTGAACCAGCGCTAGGAGTATCTAAGCCCCCCAATAAATGCAATAAAGTGCTCTTGCCAGATCCCGATGAGCCAACAATTGCTACCTTCTCTGAAGGCGCCACTTCAAGATCAATACCCTTGAGAACTTCAACAGCGGTTGGCCCTTTGCCATAAGTCTTTGTCAAACCCTGTGCCTTGAGAACTAAATTTGTTATGTCACTCATAGCGCAAGGCCTCCGCAGGTTGAACTTGAGCTGCACGACGACTGGGATATAAAGTAGCTAAAACAGAGAGTCCAAAAGCCATTAAGCCTACAGTAAGAACATCTGATAAGCGAACATCCGAAGGAAGTTCGCTTATAAAATACACATCTCTTGGCAAGAAGCGTACTCGAAAAATAGCTTCAATAGTGGGCACAATGACATCGATATTGAGCGCAATTAATAAACCCAAGCTCACACCAGCCAAAGAACCCAGAAATCCAATGGCAAGACCCTGCACCAAAAAAATTCTTTGAATCAATCCTGGGCTAGCGCCCATAGTTCTTAATATGGCAATATCTGCTTGCTTTTCATTGACGGTCATTACCAAGGTGGATACTAAATTAAAAGCAGCGACAGCAATAATTAGGGTCAAGATAATGAACATCATTTTCTTTTCAGTCTGCACGGCAGCGAACCAATTGCGATTAGATCGAGACCAATCCGTCACCCAGAGCCCTTGTGGAACCACTTGCGCTAACTCGGCAGCAACCTCAGGGGCGCGCTGCATATCATCGACTTTTACACGAAGGCCCGAAGGGTCTTGTAAGCGCAATAGAGCTGCGGCATCCCTCCAATGCATGATGGCTAAAGAACTATCAAATTCATAATGGCCGCTATCGACAATACCCACGACCTGAAGTGTTCGCATTCTAGGCATAGCGCCTGCCGGAGTGAGGTCACTTTCCGGAACAATCAGATTAATGCGATCACCCACCCGTGCACCAACCATATTAGCCAACTGCGCACCAAGAGCGACTCCGAAGCCACCCGGCTTGAGATCATCAATACTACCCGCTACAAATTGTTTGGGAAGGTCGGAAACTTTACCCTCTTCACTAGGTAACACCCCTCGGATAGTGACGCCTCGCATTACGTTCTCACGGCTCAGCAAACCTTGCGAGCTCACCATTGGGGCTACACCAATCACATGGGGCTGTGCAGCAACCTTGAGAGAAAGGGGCTCCCAATTGGCCAAACCATCGGGGGCAGAAATTTCCACATGTGACAGCACAGAAAGCATACGATCACGCACGTCTTTCTGAAAGCCATTCATGACCGAGAGCACCACAATTAGGGAGGCAACCCCTAAGGCAATGCCAGCGGTGGAGATCCCAGAAATAAAGGAGAGGAAGCCATCACGCTTACCTACAGCCTTACGACGCTTAGATCGGGTGTAACGCAAGCCAATTTCTAGCTCAATAGGAAGTCTTAACATAGTTACAGTTTAGACAATCGCGAAGACAAACTGATGGATTCCTTAAATGCCACCTAAAATCAGGGGAATGACTGCGAACTCTACCCCCTCCAAACGCTTCACCCTAATGCTCTCAGGGGAAGATGTTTTTGATATGGATGCCGATAAAGCCGGGACATCCAGCCCCCCAAGTGGTTTGCCTCATGAGCGCTTTCTTTTAGGAGAAAGCCTGCCCATCGCCCCAATATTGCTCTTGGGTCAATCTAAACAAGCATTAGAGCCAAGTGAAATAATTGCCTGCTTACAGCCCGTTCATCTTCACGCTACCCGTGATCATTTAATTTTAATGTCTCAAAGTCAAATTGACCTGAGCTCAGAGCAATCCGCACACCTGCTCAAAGTAGCCCTTCCTTATATTGAGGAAGATTTTCAAAACGCCGTCTTATTTCAGGGGCAGCACGATTGGTTCATTCCCGCAGGCCCTTTTTCAAGCCTAGCAACCCACTCTATTGACCAAGCCCACGGTCGCAATATTGACTGGTGGATGCCACGCGATGCTCAAACTGCAGGATTAGCCAAACGTTGGCGCAAGCTCCAAAATGAAATTCAGATGCTCTGGCATATTGACTCAAGTAATCAGGAGCGTGAACAACGTGGCCTACCTAGCATTAACTCCTTATGGATTAGTGGCATTGGCAAGCTCGAAGATGTGCGTGTGCCGGAAGTCTTAAAACAGAGTAATCGTATTTATGGCGAACACCCTCTTCTTGTTGGCCTAGCTCGATACTTGAATATTCCCCATCAAAACTCCGTAGACCTTACCCAAGCAGATAATGGGTTTGCCTGGGTAATAGACCCTGTAAGCCTTTGGGAAAGCCTAAGCAAAGCCTTAGCAGAAAAACGCCTACTGGAAGTAGAAATCATCGACTTTCCAAAAGGAAAAATCCGACGGCGTTGTTTGACTGCAAAAGATTTGTACAAAAAATCTTGGCTATTTTGGAAAAAATCAGAGCCCTTAACCTGGAAAGAAATTGCTTGATCATCATTTGATCAACTACCCATCTAAATGAGTTTATTTTCTCAACGCCCATTTTCCGATCGTACTGTCGCTTGGTTGCAGCAAAGCGGTTTGCATCCACTACTAGCTCGATTATTTGCTGCCCGGGGCGTTACTTCACCCGATGAGTTATCCCTTGACCTAAAAAAACTGCTATCACCAGCAGATTTGAAGAGTTGCCTCTCCACAGCCGCTCTTCTGGCTGACATTTTGGAGCGCCAAGACCCTATGCTGGTAGTGGCTGACTATGACTGTGATGGCGCCACTGCTTGTGCGGTAGCTGTACGAGGATTAAAAATGTTGGGCGGCTCCGATGTGGCTATTCAATTTTTAGTGCCTAACCGCTTTACGATGGGCTATGGGCTTACTCCTGAAGTAGTTGAATTAGCCGCCCAACAAAATCCCAAACCAAAGTATCTAATTACCGTCGATAACGGTATTGCCAGTGAGGCTGGCGTAGATCGCGCCCGAGAATTGGGCATGGAAGTTATAGTGACCGATCATCACCTCCCAGGTGACAGCCTGCCTGCAGCACTCGCGATCGTGAATCCCAATCAACCTGGCTGCACTTTTCCTAGCAAGGCACTGGCTGGCGTTGGTGTCATGTTTTATCTTTTAGTAGCGCTACGTGCTGAGCTACGCAAACGAGGAAAATTTACCTCCGAGTCACAGCCCAAGATTGAAAATCTATTGGACTTAGTTGCATTGGGCACTGTTGCAGATGTGGCCCAACTTGACCGTAATAATCGTATCTTGGTTTTTAATGGCTTAAAGCGTATTCGTGCTGGCATTTCCCAAGCAGGTATTCAAGCGCTCTTTCAGGTGGCGACTCGAGACCCTCGCCAAGCAAATACCTTTGACTTGGGTTTTGCCATCGGCCCTAGATTAAACGCTGCTGGAAGGTTGGCCGATATGAGTTTGGGCATTCGCTTATTGCTTACCAATCAACAAGACCACGCTATAGAACTAGCCCAAGAACTCGATCGTATTAATCGCGAGCGCCGCGTCATTGAAACTGGCATGCAAGAAACGGCTTTGGCTCACTTGGCCGAATATCAACTGGCCGGAACGATGGCTGATCGAAATAGCATATGCCTTTGGAGTCCAGAATGGCACCAGGGAGTCGTCGGTATCGTGGCATCCCGCCTTAAGGAACGATTTAATCGTCCAGCAATTGTTTTTGCTCCTGCCGATAGCACTTTAGGTGCAACTGAGGATGAGCTTCGTGGCTCAGGCAGGTCTCTGGCGGGCTTTCATCTTAGGGATGCCCTAGACATTGTTTCGAAACGTGAGCCTGGGCTTATCCTCAAATTTGGTGGTCATGCTATGGCCGCTGGCCTTACCATCAGAAAAGCTGATTTTGAAAAGTTTGACGCCCTTTTCCAAAAGGTAGCTGACGACTTGCTTAACGATGAACTTCTTGAACGGCGCCATATTCATGATGGCACCTTAACCCTTTCTGAATTCACCCCAGAAACTGGCGACTTGCTTGCTGAAGAGATTTGGGGACAAGGCTTTCCTCAACCTATTTTTTATGGGGAGTTTGAGATCGTCCAGCAAAGCCTCATGAAGGAAAAACATCTGCGCCTGCAATTGCGCCCTTTGAGTGATGGGCAGTTGGCCAGCAAACCCTTTACTGGTGTTTGGTTTAATCGTACTGCGCCACTTCCAGCTAGAGCCAAATTAGCCTATCGCTTAGTGACAGACCGCTATCAAGGCCAGGCTCGTGTCCAGCTGATGATTGAGGCTCATGACGAGCCATCACCAGCTTGAAGGCTTAAGCCCAACAACCCCCTTATAATCAACACATGGAAGCTGAACAACTAAATACTATTTCTAATACCCTATCTGATCTGCACACCCGTGAGCAGGCTCTTCGGGGGTATCTTTGACTTCGAAGTAAAGTCGCGACGTCTTACTGAAGTTAACTCGATTCTTGAAGATCCCGCTATTTGGGACGATCAAAAGAAAGCGCAAGCTTTGGGCAAAGAGAAAAAAATGCTCGATGGTGTTGTTGCCACCCTCACCGATTTAAATACCAATATTCATAGCGCCATTGAATTATTCGATATGGCTAAAGAAGAAGGTGATTTTGAGACCATTGCTGCGATTGAGTCAGACGTAGAGGGTTATAGCAAGATCATTGGTGATTTGGAATTTCGCCGAATGTTCCACAATGAGATGGATCCGTGCAATTGCTTTATTGATATTCAAGCGGGCGCTGGAGGAACAGAAGCCTGTGATTGGGCTAGCATGCTCTTTCGGCAATACCTTAAGTATTGCGAACGCAAAGGCTACAAAACAGAGATCTTGGAAGAGTCGGATGGTGATGTTGCCGGCATTAAAAGTGCCACCATCAAAGTCGATGGTGAATACGCCTATGGCCATCTACGCTCAGAAACGGGCGTTCACCGTTTAGTGCGAAAGTCTCCTTTTGATTCATCCAATGGTCGTCACACTTCTTTCGCTAGTATTTATGTCTATCCAGAAATTGATGACTCCATTGAGATTGATGTCAATCCAGCGGATATTCGTACGGATACCTATCGCGCCTCTGGTGCAGGTGGGCAGCATATCAATAAAACGGATTCGGCTGTGCGTTTAACCCACTTACCCACGGGAATTGTTGTGCAGTGTCAGAATGATAGAAGCCAGCACCGCAACCGTGCCGAAGCAATGACCATGCTCAAATCCCGCTTGTATGAACATGAAATGCAAAAACGCCGTGTTGAGCAGGATAAGTTAGAGGCCAGCAAAACGGATGTAGGTTGGGGGCACCAGATTCGCTCCTACGTTTTGGATCAAAGTCGTATCAAAGATTTACGTACTAACGTCGAGATTTCAAATACACAAAAAGTATTGGATGGCGATCTTGATGCCTTTATTGAAGCCAGCCTAAAACAAGGCGTATAAACCCATTCCTGCGATACCTAAAGATATGAACAATAAAGCTACTCAAGTCCCCGCTACCGAAGCTGCTGATGAAAATCACATTATTGCGGAGCGCCGTGAAAAGTTAGCCCAACTCCGGGTGGATGGCATAGCCTTCCCAAACGACTTTGTACCTACGCACTTAGCGGTAGATCTACATACACACTACGACAGTCTGACTAAAGAGGAATTGGCCGAGAAAAAAGTTCGCGTTAAAGTAGCGGGCCGCATGGTTCTCAAACGCGTTATGGGTAAAGCAAGCTTCGCCACTATTCAAGACCGTAGCGGCCAGATTCAGTTTTATATTAACGATGAGATTAGCGGTACCGCTATCCATGGGGCATTTAAGCATTGGGACATGGGGGACTTCATTGCGGCTGAAGGTAATTTATTTAAAACCAACAAGGGTGAACTCTCCGTTGAATGTAGTAATTTGCGCTTGCTGACTAAATCCTTGCGTCCTTTACCAGACAAGTTCCACGGCCTGTCAGATTTAGAGACTAAATATCGACAACGCTATGTTGACCTGATCGTAAACCCCGAGAGTCGTAATACTTTTAGGGCGCGCAGTAATGCGATTGCTTCGTTACGTCGTCATATGCTTGACGCAAACTTTATGGAAGTAGAAACACCGATGTTGCACCCCATCCCTGGAGGCGCAACAGCTAAGCCATTTATCACGCACCATAACGCGCTAGATATGCAGATGTTCTTGCGTATCGCTCCAGAACTCTATTTAAAGCGCTTAGTTGTGGGGGGCTTTGAACGCGTTTTTGAAATTAACCGAAACTTTCGTAATGAAGGTGTGAGCCCGCGACACAATCCCGAGTTCACCATGATGGAATTCTATGCGGCCTATACTGATTACCATTGGCTCATGGACTTTACTGAAGGCATGATCCGAGCGGCCGCAGTAGATGCGCAAGGCACCGCATCATTAACCCATCAGGGTCGAGATCTGGATTTGAGTAAACCATTCCAGCGCCTCACCATTACTGAGGCAATTTTAAAATATGGGCCTCAATCGAATAAAGCTTACCAAGCTATACAACTTGAAGATGCTGACTTTATCCGCACTGAATTAAAAAAGGGTGGCGAAAATCCAGATAGTCCCACCTTGAAGAATGCTGGTATTGGTGCTTTGCAATTGGCTTTATTTGAACTAGTTGCTGAAGAGCACCTCTGGGAACCAACCTACATTATTGATTACCCAATTGAAGTAAGCCCCCTCGCCCGGGAGTCTGATACGCGCCCAGGCATAACTGAGCGCTTTGAATTATTTATTACAGGCCGTGAGATTGCCAATGGCTTTTCCGAATTAAACGATGCCGAAGATCAAGCCAATCGATTCCGCAAACAGGTAGAACAAAAAGAAGCGGGCGATGAAGAGGCCATGTATTTCGATCACGATTTTATTCGCGCCTTAGAATACGGCATGCCCCCAACTGGTGGTTGCGGAATTGGTATTGATCGCTTAGTGATGCTCTTAACAGACTCACCCAATATTCGTGATGTGATTTTATTCCCGCATTTACGTCGCGAAGAAGAGTAATTCAAGCTCTTTTCTGAAAAGAGAAAAAAGGCACGCTAGTTCACTTTCGTGCCTTTTTATTGGTAGTTATAAAGGTCTTTTAAACGGGTAAGCCCTTGTCATCAAAGACCCCCTCGAACAAAGGTGAGCTTAAGTAGCGTTCAGCAGCATCGGGCAAGACTACGACAATTGTTTTTCCAGCATATTCAGGACGTTTAGCCAAGCGTACTGCAACTGCTGCTGCTGCGCCGCAAGAGATGCCAACCAAGATCCCCTCTTCCTTAGCAATTCTGCGGGCAAACTCAATCGCCTCCTCGTTTGATACCTGCTCCACTTTATCGACGATGGATAAATCCAAATTGTCTGGAATAAAGCCAGCACCAATACCTTGAATCTTATGTGGTCCAGGTTTAATTGGTTCGCCATTGAGTGTTTGAGTAATTACTGGACTAGCGCTAGGCTCTACTGCTACAACCTCAATAGCCTTGTGTTTGGCGTTCTTAATATAGCGACCCACACCAGTAATTGTTCCACCTGTACCAACCCCAGCCACGAAAACATCAATTTCTCCATCAGTATCCTCCCAAATTTCAGGACCAGTAGTTGCTTCATGAATAGCAGGGTTGGAAGGGTTGCTAAATTGCTGAAGTAATACATACTTACTCGGGTCAGAGTTGGCAATTTCCTTTGCTCGCGCAATGGCCCCGCTCATCCCCTTAGGGCCTTCCGTTAGGATAATTTTTGCACCTAAAGCAGTAAGCAACTTACGCCGCTCAATACTCATTGTTTCAGGCATGGTTAACGTTAATGGGATGCCACGTGCAGCCGCCACAAAAGCTAAAGCGATACCAGTATTACCGCTAGTCGGCTCAATAATTTCCTTGCCAGCACCCAGCAATCCTTTTCCCTGGGCGTCATTGATCATGGACACGCCAATCCTACACTTCACCGAGAAGGCTGGATTTCGACCTTCGATCTTCGCTAGGACTGTTGCATTTGCACCATCGGTAACGCGATTTAAGCGAACCAGTGGTGTGCGGCCAATTGTTTGGGAGTTATCAGCAAAGTAAGTCATCATCATTCCTTAAACCAAGTAGGTATATTCAAGTCTGATGCTATGGGATAAGACTGCTTTTGTAAAACAAACTCTTGTCATAAGGTCAGAACTAAAAAATCTATCGAAAACTTAGGATCATGACTTCTTGAAAAAAGTTATGATTAAAGCAATAAATAAGACTGCAAACCAGAATAAAGACCACTCTGGCACCTGTAAGCCGAGAATCGCCGGCAACTTGGCAGAGCAAAGGCCGTCGGCTTTAAATATCCAAGGCAGGGTCTGCGCCAGCTGAAATTGGTTAATCCATGTTTCGATTGGATCAATGCCACAGGAAGACTCGGGATGAGACAAGAGCCAGACTTGGCGTCCCGCTACTGATAACCCATAAGTAGCTGCCAATATTGCCAAACCGTGAAAGAATTTTCGCAAGGGGTTAATGCCTGCCGCCAACAAACAAAATATGGCAATTCCAATGTACCCGACCCTTTGCAAGATGCATAAAGGACAGGGCAAGAAGCTCACCCCTTGATAGCCGACCTGTTGCAAAATAACTGCGAAAATTACTAGCCCTAAACTAAACAGGGCCATTAAAAGATAGCGTGTGGATGTCATTATCCAATCATAACTTGCCCTCATTAGTAAAAGTGAACCATGCTTTATTACTAAAAATATGATCCATATCACTACTCAATCCTGTTTTTTGGTGAATTTCATAAGTTTCTGGGCTCAGAGAATGGGATAATCATCGCTTTGCCCTTATTTAATAAGCACTTATGGCCGCATATAACACCGAAACCGTCCTCACTGTTCATCATTGGAACGACACTCTATTTAGCTTCACCACCACTCGCAATAAGGGCTTACGCTTTCGTAGCGGTCACTTCTTGATGATTGGTCTTGAAGTCGATGGTAAGCCCTTGGTCAGAGCCTATAGCGTAGCAAGCCCAAATTACGAAGAGCATTTGGAGTTCTTGAGTATCAAGGTACAAGACGGCCCCCTCACCTCGCGTCTTCAAAAGATTCAAGTGGGTGACCCCATATTAGTTAGCGAGAAGTCGGTTGGCACATTAGTCATTGATGACTTAAACCCTGGCAAGCATCTTTATCTATTTAGCACTGGCACAGGATTAGCGCCATTCATGAGCATCATTCGTGACCCTGAAACCTATGACAAGTTTGATAAGGTAGTTCTCATTCATGGTGTGCGCTTAGTAAGCGAATTAGCTTACGGCGATTACATTCGGGACGAATTAAGCCAAGATGAATTCTTGGGCGAGATCATTCGTGAAAAATTGATCTACTACCCAACGGTAACTCGCGAAGCATTCAAGCACACCGGTCGCCTAACAACCGCGATTGAATCAGGTCAACTCTTTAAAGACATTGGCCTTCCCCCTTTAGACCCTGCAGTTGATCGGGCCATGATTTGCGGTAGCCCTTCGATGCTCAAAGAGACTGCTGAAATGCTCGATGCCAAAGGCTTCAAGGTCTCGCCTAGCCTAGGTCAGCTCGGTGATTACGTTTTCGAACGCGCTTTCGTAGAGAAGTGACCTAACGAATCTTATAGATTTAAAAGTAATTTAGATATCGCTATATATTTCTTGTGGATATATAAACACCTTGGTAAATTGATCCTACCAAAATATTTACCAAGGAATCTGCGATGTCACCGGTTCGGGAGTACTACAACCCCCTCATTAGCAAGCTCTTACGTGAACACGATTGCCTTCCTCATGACAAGATTGATGAACGTAAAAGCTTTCAACGCAGAATTATTTTTCTAATGAACACAATTAAGTTAGAAGAATATGAATCCTCCTTCACTTAATCCGAACATAAGATAAATCATGTTGCAATTTTTCCTAGACTCCTCTCAATTCATTATTTCGGGCGCACTAGTCGGCCTGCTAGTAGGCATGACTGGTGTTGGCGGCGGATCATTAATGACGCCTCTATTAACCATTATTTTTGGTATTGCACCAACAACCGCAGTAGGAACTGATCTTGCCTTTGCTGCCATTACCAAGGGATTTGGTACAGCTGCACATCGCCTACATGGCAACGTTCGCTGGAACATCGTTAAGCTGCTTTGTATTGGTAGCTTAACCACAGCCATCCTTTCTATTTTGGTATTGAAGTACGTTGGCCCCGTCTCGAAAGACTGGAATCACGTTATCAGCCTTTCCATCGGCGTTTCTGTTTTATTGACAGCTGCTTCCCTTCTCTTTAGGGCCAAAATCCTACAATGGGTACAATCAAATCCCAAGCGCCTTCCAAAAGGAGGGGCATTAAAGATAGCAACTATATTGGTGGGGGCTGTAATTGGTGTACTTGTGACCGTATCTTCCATTGGGGCTGGAGCCATTGGTGCTACTTTGATTCTCCTGTTGTATCCACACCTTAAGGCTGCTGAAGTTGCAGGTACGGATATTGCCTATGCAGTCCCTCTTACTGCACTCGCAGGCTTAGGCCATTGGTGGTTAGGCAATGTTCACTTTGATTTATTGTTTGGCTTATTGCTTGGGTCTGTGCCAGCGATTTGGTTAGGCGCAAAATTATCTAGCGTGCTTTCTGAGCGCGCTACGAGAGCAACCCTTGCTGGAACTTTATTCCTCGTAGGCCTTAAATTAATCTCCTCATGATGACTCCTCAATTCTGGTCAATTCCACCTAGCGACCTCACTCCAGAAAAATTAGCCGACAAGGCTGTCACACTTCAGAAGCGTTTATCTGAAATTGTTGAACGTTTTTCTGATGTTCGTTTTGCTACAAGTTTGGCTGCAGAAGATATGGTGATTACGGATGCAATAGTTAAAGCAAAAGCCAATATCCAATTTTTTACCTTAGCCACTGGTCGTCTTCACCAAGAGACAATTGATATGACTAAGACAACAGAAGATCATTACGGCATAACCATCATAAAAGCTTACCCAGAGGAAAGTGATGTTCAGGCTTTTATAGCGAAATATGGCATGAATGGTTTTTATGATGGTGAGGAGCCTAAGAAAGCCTGTTGTGGCGCTCGAAAGATTAAGCCACTTAATACTGCTTTGCTTGGTGCTGATGCATGGCTCACAGGTCAAAGACGTGAGCAATCTACTACGCGTACTGAGCTCAATCATGAAGAGTTAGATGATGCTAGAGGCATTACTAAATTCAACCCTTTGTTTGATTGGACCGAATCTGATGTCTGGGCATATATTAAAAATGAAAATGTCCCCATTCATCCTTTACATCTAAAGGGCTATCCCAGCATTGGTTGCGAGCCCTGCACTCGTCAAGTAAAAAAAGGTGAGGATATTCGCGCAGGTCGCTGGTGGTGGCTGCAAAGCGATAGTAAAGAGTGTGGACTGCACGTCAATCAATAATTGAACTTACCGATCTACGAATTAAAAACATACTAAAGAACGAATTACCCAATGCAAGAACAAAAATTATTAGATGACCACTTAGACTGGCTAGAAGCTGAGTCAATCTACATCATTCGGGAAGTAGTGGCGCAGTGCGCCAACCCCGCCATGCTCTTCTCCGGCGGAAAAGACTCTATAGTCATGTTTCATTTGGCACGTAAAGCTTTTCAATTCGGCGATCGACCTGTTAGGGTCCCCTTTCCTATTTTGCATATTGACACTGGTCACAATTACCCTGAGGTGATTGCATATCGTGATCAGGTTGTTAAAGACACCGGTGTCAAGTTGATTATTGGCCATGTAGAAGACTCTATTAAAAAAGGCACCGTACGTTTACGTAAAGCAACGGATTCACGCAATGCAGCCCAAGCAGTAACCTTGCTTGAAGCGATCGCTCAATATGGATTCGATGCCCTGATGGGGGGCGCACGTCGTGACGAAGAAAAGGCTCGCGCTAAAGAGCGCATTTTTTCTTTCCGCGATGAATTTGGTCAATGGGATCCCAAGGCGCAACGTCCAGAGCTCTGGAATTTGTATAACGCCCGAATCTCCCAAGGTGAAAATATGCGCGTCTTTCCAATTTCCAACTGGACCGAGCTCGATATCTGGCAATACATAGCACGCGAAAAATTAGAACTACCTAGTATTTACTACACGCACCAGCGTGAGGTTGTGAGAAAAAATAACTTACTGGTTCCCGTGACCAATATCACACCAAAAGCTTTGGGTGATGTAAGTGAGATCCTGAGCGTTCGCTTTAGAACTGTAGGTGACATTAGTTGCACCTGCCCCGTTCTGAGTACGGCCGCCAATCCCATCGATATCATTGCGGAAACTGCTATTACGGATATTACTGAACGTGGTGCCACTCGTATGGACGATCAAACTAATGAGGCCTCTATGGAGCGCCGCAAGAAAGAGGGCTACTTCTAATGAATAAAGAAATTAAGCATCCCATTCATCAGAATGTTGTCCGCTTTATTACCGCTGGCAGCGTCGATGACGGTAAAAGCACTTTAATTGGTCGTTTACTTTACGATACCAAATCGATTTTGGTAGACCAACTTGAGGCGCTATCTAAAACTAAACATGCACGCGTTACTTCATCTGATGCAGGCGTAGATTTGGCTCTCTTAACGGATGGTTTGGAGGCTGAACGCGAGCAAGGCATCACTATTGATGTTGCATACCGTTATTTCTCCACACCAAAGCGAAAATTTATTGTTGCTGATGCGCCAGGCCATGAGCAATACACCCGCAACTTAGTCACTGGCGCTTCTCAGTCAGATGTCGCCGTTATCTTGGTTGATGCTACACGCGTTGACTTGAGTACCACTCCAGCAACACTATTGGCGCAAACTAAACGCCATTCGGTCATTGTTCATTTGTTAGGTCTGCGACACATAGTTTTTGCCGTAAACAAGATGGATCTCCTAGACTTTGATGAAAATATTTTTAATACCATTCAGACCTCGATTGCAGATTCGTGTCAAAAGATTGGTCTACCAAAACCTTTTTTGATTCCAATTTCTGCCCTGTCTGGCGCAAACGTTGTCGCTGCTAGCAAAGATACGCCATGGTATAGCGGACCAACCTTATTGCAGTGGCTTGAAGACTTGGATACTAGTCCTCAATCAGAAAAAACAGCTTTGCGTTTTCCAGTGCAATACGTTGCGCGTCAAGATGGTAGTGCCTCAGATGACTTCCGTGGGTACCTCGGTCAAATTGAATCGGGTAGCATTCGCAAAGGCCAAAAAATTAAAGTTTTGCCAGGAAACTCAGAAGCTACAGTTGCTGAGATTTATCTGGGTAATGGCTCACATCGCGAACAAACTGATAACTACAATGCAGTAGATTTTGCTGTGACCGGCCAAGCGATAGCAATTCAGTTGGCAGAAGATATCGATGTCTCCAGAGGCAGCCTCTTCATTAGCGCCGATGATGTTGCACCGCCAATCCTCAGCAAACAGATCTCTGCTGATTTATGCTGGTTGGATAGCGAGCCACTCTCCTTGAGTCGTAAATATGCATTACGCCATACCAGCAATACCGTCAGCGCTAAGGTGAAATCTATCCAAAGGGTATTAGACGTACAGACCCTGTCTCAGGCTGGTGATACCCATGCCCTAACCATCAATGAGATTGGTAGAATCGACTTTGTCTTACAAAAACCCATTGCAGCTGATTTATTTGATCAGTCTCAACGCACTGGGGCATTTATTCTTATTGATGAAGCGACCAATCATACGGTTGCAGCTGGGATGATTCGAGAAGCAATTGCTCAGTAATTCATATTAAGGAATGAAATGATGAAGCCTCGCTAGCGCGGGGCTTTTTCTTTTGACATCATTCAAGAAAAAGCCATCCCGAAGGATGGCCTGAAAGAAATGCTATGGAGGTGCTACCTAAAAAATGAACAACAAATTCATATTAACGTCTGAGTGGCAAAATTAACTCTGGGATAGCATTAAATTGGGGATTTATGCTCTGATTTAGTGCACATATGGACCTAATACGCTTTCGCCGCTCAAACCACATCTAAGACTTTGCTCAATGAATCCCCAACATAGTTAGGTTGCATACCTATTTCTTCATAAGGATGCCCAAGACGGTTTACCCAAAACACATCGAAACCATACCACTTCGCTGCTAATGCATCCCAGGCATTACTTGAGACAAACAGAATTTCCTCTTTTTTTACTGGAAAGGCTTTAAGCAATAATTCATAAGCTTGCGGTGCAGTTTTAAAGAGTCGTACATCCTCAATCGTGACTACCTGATCTAAATAAGGATGCAAGCCATTGCTTTGAACCACTGTGTTGAGCATTTCTCTGCTGCCATTGGATAAAATTGCGGTAGAGATACCATGATCTTTGATGGCCATAAGAACCCTAAGACTATCTTCGAAACTCGTAAGCTTGGCATATTGATTCATTAGGCGCTGCTCATTTTCAAGAGAGAGCTCTAAACCCATCCGCTTACAGACATAGCGAAGAGATCGAATGGTGAGCTCCCAAAATGGCAAGTAATATTTACTCCCACTGGGGCTAGGATCACTCATAGTAACTAAGCGAGTATATTCAATCTGTCGATCGCGCCACATGAGCGCAAGCGCCTGACCATGACCTGGATAAAGTTCATCTGCCAGCTGCCCCATGGAGTAAACATCAAATAAAGTTCCATAAGCATCAAAGGCTATTAATTTGTACATGCTGACTCCAAAAATACCAACGTAGTCTTAATGATTTTCTTTGGCGTGATTAATTGAATACTTGGGTATTTCAATGACTAAATTTTCTCGCGCAACAATAGCCTGGCAGGAGAGACGTGATTGGGGATTGAGACCCCAGGCACGATCGAGTAAATCCTCTTCGTTTTCATCGGGGGCATTTAAGCTTTGGTACCCCTCTTTAACGATGACGTGACAAGTCGTGCAGGCACACACCATATCGCAGGCGTGCTCAATAGGAATATCGTTCTCCAGCAATGCCTCACAAATTGAAGTGCCGGGAGCAACCTCGACTACAGCACCCTCTGGACAATACTCGCTATGGGGAAGAACGACGATTTGGGTCATATGCAATCTTTTTGGGTTTCTATATATTTTTAACGTTCTTGCTTTTTTAATTACTTAGATTTCGGCAACACTCTTACCGGCTAATGCTTTCTGAATGCTGGCATTCATTCGCCTTTGTGCGAACTCGTCCGTTGCTTTAGCCGCATGGTCTACAGCTTTACGCAGAATGGCACTCTCTGTTTCTTCATTCAGAACTTCTTTTAAGATTTTCATTTCCTGCTCTACCGCAACCCGCTCTTGATCACTCAGCAATGATTGATCGCTATTTAAGGCGGTTTGAACTGCATCTAATAGACGCTGAGCATTAACCTGTTCTTCGCGCAAAGATCTTGCCAATAAATCCACTTTGGCTGAAGCAAAACCATCTTGTAGCATGCGAGTAATTTCGGCATCCGTTAGGCCATAAGAAGGTTTGATATCAATAGAGGCCTGAACGCCTGAGCCTTGCTCCATTGCGCTCACTGAGAGCAAGCCATCTGCATCCACCTGGAAAGTAACTCGAATGCGTGCTGCCCCGGCAGCCATTGGTGGGATGCCACGTAGCTCAAACCTGCCTAAAGAACGGCAGTATTGGGCCAACTCACGCTCACCCTGCACTACTTGAATGGCTAATGCGGTCTGACCATCTTTAAATGTTGTGAAATCCTGGGCACGTGCAACCGGAATTGGAGTGTTACGCGGAATAATTTTCTCGACTAGTCCGCCCATAGTTTCAACGCCCAAGGAAAGAGGGATGACATCTAGCAATAACCATTCATCATCTTTACTTTGATTTCCCGCAAGCAAATCAGCTTGCATTGCCGCGCCTAAAGCAACGACTTGATCGGGGTTCAGGTTATTTAAGGGCTTGCTACCAAATAGGTCGCCGACCGCACGTTGAACATGAGGCATCCGCGTGGCGCCACCTACCATCACAACACCCTTTACCTCCTCGGGCTTAAGGCTCGCATCACGCAACGCCTTCTTGACCGCTACCAAGGTTTTGGCAACGAGATTTTGGGTGATCTCAAAAAACTGCGCCTGACTAATGCCAACATTTACAACAGTGCCATCAGTTAGGGTTTCGTGAACGCGCGCCAAAGGATTGTGACTCAGTTGCTCTTTTGCATGCGTACAAGAGAGTAGTAATTTGCGATGGTCCTGAAGCGATAGTGGTGGCAATTTAGCCTGCTCAATCACCCAGCAATACAGTCGATGGTCAAAATCATCCCCTCCTAAGGCAGAATCACCGCCAGTGGAAAGAACTTCAAAGACACCTCTACTCATGCGCAATATAGAAATATCAAAGGTACCGCCGCCTAAGTCATACACCGCATAAATACCTTCGGTAACATTATCCAGCCCGTATGCAATTGCCGCAGCCGTTGGCTCATTCAGCAAACGCAACACTTCGATGCCCGCCAGCTTAGCGGCATCTTTGGTTGCCTGACGTTGCGCATCATCAAAATATGCCGGAACAGTAATCACTGCGCCAACAATCTCATCATTCACGGAGTCTTCCGCCAACTGACGTAAGCGCGCTAAAATTTCCGCGGAAACTTCAATAGGACTCTTGTCACCTGCGACTGTTCTCAATTTCAACATGCCCGGCTCATCTACAAAGTCATATGGGGCATTTTCTATATGATCTACATCCACAATGCCTCGTCCCATAAAGCGCTTTACAGAAACTATCGTATTTTTTGGATCAGAAACAACGCTCTCCAGAGCTTCAAAACCAGCTTGGGTTTGGCCATTGGGGAGAAAGCGAACTACTGAAGGTAGAAGTTCGCGCCCTTTGGAATCGGGAAGCACCTTCGGAAGAGCGTCTTTCACAATCGCCACTAAAGAATTGGTGGTCCCTAAGTCAATGCCAACGGCAATGCGTCGCTGATGAGGGGCAAGTGATTTACCGGGTTCGGAGATTTGTAATAAGGCCATGGGCTTAGAGTGTAAAGCTATAACAAAGCCGAAATGGCATCATCGAGCTCAATTGCAAACTTATCAATGAAAAGCAAGCCCCGCAGCAATTCTGCTGCGCGCTCATAGTTCTTAGCCCCATCGATTGCTTGGATAACTTCAGTCAAAGTCTCTTGTTTCGATTGGTTGACCTCTTCAACCAAAACCTCCAAAGAAGAGAGATCCTCGGCATGCTCATCGAGGCTTTCGCGCCAGTCCATTTGCTTCATCAAAAAAGCTGTAGGCATGGCCGTATTAGTCTCTAAACGAGCATCGACGCCATGTAATTTACAAAGGTAAAGTCCGCGCGTAATTGGATTTTTCAGTGTTTGGAGGGCGGTATTAGATAAGATTGCCATTTGCATGGCAATGCGCTTCTCAGAGTCACTGCCACGCGCATGACGATCTGGGTGTACTTCCCTTTGAACAGCTAAATATGCTCGATCTAAAGCAGACAAGTCAATCTGGAATTGCTGATCTAACCCAAAAAAACGAAAGTAATCGTCAGACGCGGAAAGATTCGCCACAACCACACTCGTCTTTTACGTTTGGATTTTGAAACTTAAAGCCCTCGTTCAATCCTTCACGTACAAAATCCAATTCAGTACCGTCCAAATAAGCCAAGCTCTTAGGGTCTATAAATACTTTAATGCCATTAGACTCAAACATGGTGTCTTCAGGCGCAGCCTCATCAACATATTCCAGTTGATAAGCTAGGCCAGAGCAACCCGTGGTACGAACGCCCAAGCGTAAGCCACAGCCCTTGCCACGCTTTTCAAGATTGCGGTTAACGTGAGCTGCTGCTTTATCAGTTAAGGTAATTGCCATGATTTATCTACCTCTTCTTCCCTATATTCTTTATTGCTTAGCTGGATGCTTTTCTTTGTAATCCTTTACCGCTGCCTTGATGGCGTCTTCAGCCAAAATGGAGCAATGAATTTTTACGGGTGGTAAAGCCAATTCCTCGGCGATTAATGAATTCTTAATCTCCAGCGCTTGATCGAGGGTTTTACCTTTAACCCACTCGGTAACTAACGAAGATGAAGCGATGGCAGAGCCACAACCATAAGTCTTGAACTTTGCATCTTCAATAATGCCTTGATCATTTACACGGATTTGTAATTTCATTACATCTCCACATGCGGGAGCACCAACCATGCCAGTACCGACGTTATCGTCAGTCTTTGCAAAGGAGCCCACATTTCGGGGGTTTTCATAGTGGTCAATTACTTTTTCGCTATATGCCATGATTTTTTCTCTTTACCTTTCAATAATACTTAGTGTGCTGCCCATTCAATTGTGCTGATATCAATACCATCTTTAAACATTTCCCACAATGGTGATAGTTCACGTAACTTAGCTATCTTTTCTTTCACTAGAGCGATTGTGAAATCCACTTCTTCTTCAGTGGTGAATCGACCAAGGGTAAAACGAATGGAGCTATGCGCTAATTCATCGTTACGCCCTAGGGCACGCAATACATAAGATGGCTCCAGGGAGGCTGAGGTACAAGCCGAGCCAGATGAGATCGCTAGATCTTTGAGGGCCATCAACATCGATTCACCTTCGACATAGTTAAAACTAATATTCAGATTATGAGGAACGCGTTGGTCCATATCGCCATTCACATAAACCTCTTCGATATCCTTGAGGCCGGCCAATAAACGATCGCGCAATGCACGAATGCGCGTATTCTCTTCAACCATTTCAATGCGAGCAATGCGAAAGGCTTCACCCATACCAACAATTTGATGAACCGCCAATGTGCCAGAACGCATACCGCGCTCATGACCGCCACCATGAATCTGCGCTTCAATCCGAATGCGTGGCTTACGACGAACAAACAAAGCTCCAATTCCTTTAGGACCATAGGTCTTGTGAGCAGAAAAGCTCATTAAATCCACTTTGATTTTTTCTAAATCAATTTCTACTTTACCAGTAGCTTGCGCCGCATCCACATGCAAAATCACACCACGTGAACGACACAGTTCTCCAATTTGAGGAATATCCTGCACTACACCAATTTCATTATTAACATACATTACCGAAGCCAAAATAGTGCCCGGCTTCATTGCGGCTTCCAGCTGGGCAAAGTCGATTAAACCATTGGGTAATACATCTAAATATGTCACCTCATAACCTTCACGCTCAAGCTCACGGCAAGTATCTAGCGTCGCCTTGTGTTCAGTCTTAACGGTAATAATATGATTGCCACGGTCTTTGTAAAAATGTGCAGCGCCTTTAAGTGCCAAATTAATACTTTCTGTAGCGCCACTAGTAAAAACAATCTCTCTTGGATCAGCGTGAACTAGTTGAGCAACCTCTGAGCGCGCCCACTCGACAGCCTCTTCTGCAGCCCAGCCATATGCGTGGCTACGGGAGGCGGCATTACCAAACTGCTCACGCAAATAAGGCAGCATTTTATCTACGACGCGAGGGTCAATGGGGGTGGTTGCAGAGTAGTCCATGTACACCGGAAAGTGCTTAGGACTAAACATGGATACCGGTTGTGTTGGAATAGCTTGTGGAGCGTTCATGGTTTGCTTATCAATGAGTTAAGTTATTGAGCTAGATTAAAAACAGAATTCACGAGCGGGCGCTTAGGGGCGAGCTCTTTTTTTGCGGCAATTGCAGTTGTTGGCTTTTCAGCTTTACTGCTCTCAACCTTAATTTTCTTATGGCGTAAATCGTGAACAACCATACCGCGCCCTTCTTGCTGCTGGGCCAAGTCGCGCAAAGAAACTGAACTGAGATACTCAACCATTTTGGTATTGAGATTAGTCCAAAGATCATGCGTCATACAACGGCCATAATTATCTTCGTCAGTATGGCAGTTGCCCTTGCCACCACACTGGGTAGCATCTAAGGGTTCGTCAACAGCAATAATGATGTCAGCAACACTGATGTCTTCCGATTTTCGAGCAAGGGTATACCCCCCGCCAGGACCGCGAGTGCTCTCGACAACATTGAAGCGGCGCAATTTACCAAACAACTGCTCCAGATAGGAAAGTGAAATTTTTTGTCTTTGGCTAATTCCAGCCAAAGTCACGGGGCCATGAGTTTCACGCAGGGCTAAATCAATCATTGCGGTTACGGCAAAACGACCTTTGGTGGTAAGTCTCATATGTCACCTTGATAATGGATTGTTATGGACAACTTATAGTTGGGCGGGTAATACCCAAGCATTTCACTCAACTTTACCATATACCCAACCAATCTGCTCAGGAATTATCCCAACAAACTGAGGGGATTGCATTCAAAAAAACGGGAATAATCAAACGGAGTCTCTAGATCGAGCCCCAAAAGCCATTTCCTTGACTTTCGTGAGCCTATCCCGAGTAGCGGCGGCTTTCTCAAACTCCAAATTCTTCGCCTCGGAGTTCATTTGCTTTTCTAAGCGCTTGATTTCACTCGCCAGGTCTTTCTCGCTCATATCCTCATACCGAGCCCGCTCTTGTTCTATCTGCATCTCTGAGCGCTTCTCTTTGACGTCGTAGACCCCATCAATAATGTCTTTAATCCGCTTCTGAACTCCTCTGGGGACAATCCCATTGGCCTTATTAAAGGCAATTTGCTTGGTTCTGCGGCGATCGGTTTCACTCATCGCACGCTTCATCGAATCAGTAATCCTATCTGCATACAAAATCGCCTTGCCTCTAATGTTTCGAGCCGCCCTACCGATAGTCTGTATCAGACTGCGTTCGGAGCGTAAGAAGCCTTCTTTATCAGCGTCCAAAATGGCCACGAGAGAGACTTCTGGAATGTCTAAACCTTCGCGCAATAAATTAATGCCTACCAAGACATCAAATACACCTAGGCGCAAATCTCGCAAAATTTCCACACGCTCGACCGTATCAATATCGGAGTGGACATAGCGCACCTTCACACCATGGTCTGATAAATAATCCGTTAACTGCTCTGCCATACGTTTGGTCAATACCGTTACCAATACGCGCTCATGAACTTTTACTCGTTCATGAATCTGGCCGAGTAAATCATCCACTTGAGTGCTAGCTGGGAGAACTTCGATTTCTGGATCTACGAGTCCAGTAGGTCTTGCCACTTGCTCCACCACCTGTCCAGTATGAGTTTTTTCATAATCAGCAGGTGTAGCGGAAACAAAAATAGTTTGTCGCATTTTGGTTTCAAATTCACTGAATTTGAGTGGGCGGTTATCCATCGCTGAAGGCAAGCGAAAGCCAAACTCCACCAAGGTATGTTTACGCGATTTATCACCGTTATACATCGCATTTAATTGACCAATCAGGACATGACTTTCATCCAAAAACATCAATGCGTCGTTCGGAAGATAATCCACAAGAGTTGGAGGGGCATCGCCTGGCATGGCACCAGAAAGATGACGGGAGTAGTTTTCAATGCCCTTACAAAACCCTAATTCGTTGAGCATCTCTAAGTCAAAACGGGTGCGCTGCTCTAAGCGCTGAGCCTCTACTAATTTGCCATCCTTAACAAACTGATCCAAACGATTGCGTAACTCTATCTTGATTGTTTCGATCGCCTTGAGCACAGTCTCTCGAGGTGTGACGTAATGTGAGCTAGGGTAAACCGTGAAGCGGGGAATCTTTTGACGAATGCGCCCAGTCAAGGGATCAAAAAATTGCAAACTCTCAATCTCATCATCAAATAATTCAACACGTACTGCTAATTCATTATGCTCAGCCGGAAAGATATCGATAGTGTCACCGCGAACACGAAAAACTCCACGCTTAAAATCAGTTTCATTGCGATCGTATTGCATGGCAATAAGGCGCATCAAAATATCGCGTTGACTCATTTTGTCGCCTGGACGCAAAGTCATCACCATGCTGTGGTAATCGCCAGGATTGCCGATACCGTAAATTGCCGAAACAGTTGCTACGATAATGACATCACGACGCTCCAATAAGCTTTTCGTTGCAGAGAGTCGCATTTGCTCAATGTGTTCATTGATAGATGAATCTTTTTCAATAAATAAATCACGCTGAGGTACGTAGGCTTCTGGTTGGTAATAGTCGTAGTAACTAACAAAATACTCAACCGCATTACGCGGAAAAAACTCTCTAAATTCGCTGTACAGTTGAGCAGCCAAAGTCTTATTAGGGGCAAAAATAATCGCTGGGCGCCCAGTTCTAGCGATGACATTGGCCATCGTAAAGGTCTTTCCGGAGCCCGTTACACCTAACAGCGTCTGAAACGTCAAGCCATCGTCAACACCGGCCACCAGAGCCTCAATTGCTGCTGGCTGATCCCCAGCTGGGGCAAACGGTTGATAGAGGTGAAAAGGAGAATCTGGGAAGGACACAAATTTAGCAGGGTCTAAATCGTGGCCAGCCTCGCCTAGCGGATCAGCCACTGGGCCTTTTTGGACTTCGGCAACTATGGAATTTGATGAATTTTTAGGTAACTTAGTGGGCATCTCGGCTATCATTTCATCTGTGAGTTTTATTCACAGCGAATTTTGTACAGACATTGATTTTGCTCTTTTATTGGGAAATAGTTGAATCTGACATCCAAAAGGTCAATTAAGCCAAATTTAACTGAATTTAACGTCCATTACCGCAGAAACCACCCTTAAATCATCCTCCCGACCCCCAAATGACCCTTTTTACTTCCGTTCAATTAGCCCCCAAAGACCCTATTTTTGGCCTCACAGAAGCCTATGTTGCCGATCAACGGGCGGATAAGGTAAACCTCGGTGTTGGCGTTTATTACACAGATGAAGGAAAAATTCCTCTTTTAAAGGCGGTAATTAAGGCGGAAGAAGATTTGGTTGCTAAGCATTCCCCTCGAGGCTACATTCCTATTGAAGGTCCAAACCCATATAACTTAGCAGTGCAAACACTGTTATTTGGCGCAGAATCTAGCCTGATCAAAGATGGTCGCGTAGTAACTGCAGAATGTATTGGTGGTACCGGTGCGCTTCGTGTTGGTGCTGATTTCATTAAGCGCCTCAATTTGAATGCGCCCGCTGCAATCAGCAATCCCACCTGGGAAAATCATCGCGGTATTTTTGAATCCGCTGGCTTTGAAGTCATCGAGTACAGCTACTTTGACGCCAAGACTCGTGGCGTAGATTTTGATGGAATGGTGAAATCCTTAGAGTCATTCCCTCAGTTCACAACTGTTTTACTACATGCTTGCTGTCATAACCCTACCGGCGCAGATATTACTGAAACTCAATGGTCACAGGTAATTGATATCTGTAAAACCAAAAAACTCATACCTTTCCTGGATATGGCTTATCAAGGTTTTGCCGACGGCATTGAACAAGACGGCATAGCTGTTCGCTTGTTTGCACAATCAGGCATGTCCTTTTTTGTATCCAGCTCCTTTTCTAAATCTTTTTCGCTATATGGTGAACGTGTTGGAGCCTTATCCATCGTTACAGAAAGCAAAGAAGAATCTACTCGCGTGATGTCTCAACTCAAACGTGTCATTCGTACCAACTACTCAAATCCCCCAACCCATGGCGCAGCGATCACAGCGGCAGTACTTAATTCACCAGAACTCAGAAAGCTTTGGGAAGATGAGCTGGCCCAAATGCGCGAACGCATTAAGTCTATGCGTGAGGCTCTTGTATCCAAATTGGCTGCCGCTGGCACCAAACAAGATTTTGCGTTTATTAACGCTCAACGGGGGATGTTTTCATATTCAGGTTTAACACCTCAGCAAGTTGAACGTTTACAAAAAGAGGATGGCATTTATGCCCTCTCCACTGGTCGTATTTGTGTAGCTGCTCTCAATACCAAAAATATTGATAAGGTAGCTACTGCGATCGCCCGCGTATTAGCGTAACAAGCGGTTACACCGTTTTTCTGGAGGCATCATGCTATATCAGTTACATGAATTTCAAAAAGCCCTACTTCAACCAGTCAGTTCATGGGCTCACGCAGCTTCTGAAGCTTTTATTAATGCATCCAATCCAGCTTCTAAGGTGCCAGGATCTGAGCGTTTAGCTGCTAGCTATGAGTTACTTTACCGTTTAGGTAAAAACTATAAGAAACCGGAATTTGGAATTCGCTCCGTTGAAGTAGATGGTCATGAGGTTGCGATTCACGAAAGAATTTCTTTAGCTAAGCCATTTTGTAATCTGATTCGCTTTAAACGCTTTTCCGATGACGTCAAAATCATTCAGAAGTTAAAAGATGATCCTGTTGTGTTGGTGGTTGCGCCACTATCTGGTCACCACTCCACCTTACTGCGCGATACCGTGCGTACGCTACTGCAAGATCACAAGGTATACATTACCGACTGGATTGATGCTCGCCTTGTACCGCTTGAAGATGGCGATTTTAGTTTGGATGACTACGTCCATTACATCCAAGATTTTATTAGATCCATCGGCGCAGAAAATCTGCATGTGATTTCTGTATGTCAGCCAACAGTTCCTACTTTGGGTGCAATTTCTTTGATGGCCTCTGCTGGTGAAAAAACACCTGCCTCCATGATCATGATGGGCGGCCCTATTGATGCCCGTAAATCCCCCACAGCCGTAAACAATCTCGCTGAACAAAAATCTTATAACTGGTTTGAAAGTCATGTTGTTTATAAGGTTCCGCCAACCTATCCAGGTGCTGGTCGTCGAGTCTATCCAGGCTTCTTGCAACATACCGGCTTCATTGCCATGAACCCACAAAACCATATGCAGTCACATTGGGATTTCTTTCAAAACTTAGTGCGCGGTGACGAGCAAGATGCAGAGTCCCATATTCGCTTTTACGATGAGTACAACGCAGTATTGGATATGGATGCTAAATACTATTTAGATACCATTAAAACAGTATTCCAAGACTACTCCTTACCCAATGGCACATGGGCGGTGGCCGGTGACTTAGTCAAACCTGAGGATATTAAAAAAACTGCCCTCCTCACTATTGAAGGGGAGTTAGACGATATCTCTGGTAGCGGCCAAACCCGTGCTGCACATGACCTTTGCCTTAACATTCCGAAGGTGAATAAAGATCACTATGAGGTAGCTGGCGCTGGTCACTATGGCATTTTTGCTGGTCGTCGCTGGCGTGAAAAGGTTTACCCAAAAATTAAATCCTTCATTCGCGAACATCAACCTGCGCAAAGAAAGACTCAGGCAAGATTACCTAAATTGGCCGCAAAGTAATACGCTCAAATTATTAGCCAATAGCGCTCGTAATTTTCAGCGTTTTGTAATGTAATGAATCCCTTCCAGGCGAACCAACTTACTGATCTCCTGGAAGACGCCCTTCCTCAGACGCAATGTACTAAATGTGGCTATCCTGATTGCCATGGTTATGCGCAAGCCCTAGCGAGCGGCAAGGCCCTTCCTAATCGTTGCCCTCCTGGCGGAACAGAAGGCATCAAAAGATTAAGTGCAATCCTGATCTCAATCTACCCTCAGGATGCCTATGAACTTCACCCCACTATTGATCCAGAATGTGGTTTTGAGCGCCCTAGATCGGTGGCATTTATTGACCCCAATAGATGCATTGGCTGCACTCTATGCATTCAGGCCTGCCCTGTAGATGCCATTGTTGGTGCATCAAAACAAATGCACGTTATTCTGGGCGATTGGTGTACAGGCTGTGATCTTTGCATTCCACCCTGCCCGGTTGATTGCATTAGCATGCTAGAAATAACTGATCAGCAAACAGGCTGGGATGCCTGGACAATCGATTTGGCAAATGTCGCGAGAATGCGCTATCACACACGCGATCAGAGGTTGGACCGAGAGGATCGCGACAATGCAGATCGGCTAGCAAAAAAGGCATCGGTAAAATTAGCTGCGATTAACGCAGAAGATCCAACCTCCGAAGAAGCAAAAAAAGAACAGGAAAGAAAGCGGTCAATCATTGCCGCCGCTATGGCAAGAGCTCAACAGAAAAAATCATGAACTTAGAAAAGCGTCAAGCTTTCTTTGAGTTACTCAAAGAAAACAACCCTAATCCAGAAACTGAACTGGAGTACAGCTCACCATTTGAGCTATTGATTGCCGTATTGCTATCAGCGCAAGCTACGGATGTCTCCGTAAATAAAGGCACCCGTGAGCTGTTTAAGATCGCCAACACGCCACAAGCACTACTAAATCTGGGTGAAGAAGGGGTGAGGCCCTATATTCAGCATATTGGATTATTCAATTCAAAGGGTCGTCACATTCAAGAGACGTGTCGCCTACTCATTGATAAGCATGGCGGTAATGTCCCGCAACATCGTGAAGGCCTGGAGTCCTTGCCAGGAGTTGGTAGAAAAACTGCCAACGTGATTTTAAATACCGCTTTTGGTCAAGCAACCATTGCAGTAGACACCCACATCTTTCGAGTATCCAACCGAACTGGTCTGGCATCTGGAAAGGATGTTGTCGAGGTTGAGGAGAAATTGCTTAAACGCGTTCCCAAAGAATTTTTACAAGATGCTCATCACTGGCTTATTCTGCATGGTAGATATACCTGTAAGGCGCGCAATCCTGAGTGCGCTCAATGCATTGTTGAGCCACTCTGTAGCTTTAAACAAAAAACTAGCAAAGGCAAGGTTCGTGGCGATATTTAATCCAACCCGTGAAGAAGTGCGTCGCTTTTTCTGCGATACCTGGAAGAAAAAAACTGAGAAGCATATTCTCACTCCAATGGAAATACTAGCTGGCGACTGGATGGCGCAACACCCCGAATATCATTCCCAATTAATGGATCCTGAGGGTGCATTAGAGCAAGACTACGCACCAGAACGCGGTGAAACTAACCCTTTCTTGCATCTCTCAATGCACTTATCCATTAGCGAACAGATCTCTATCAATCAACCGACTGGTATCAAAGAGATTGCCGAGAAACTGACTAAGAAATTAGCCTCTGAACATGAAGCTCATCACCTCATGATGGAGTGCCTAGGCCGAGCTATGTGGGAAGCGCAGCGCGAAGGCGAACAACTAAGCCCCGAAAAATATCTTGAGGCCCTGAAGAGGTTGGGCTAAACCCTAAAAACTACCCCTTTTTAATCGTCATTTAATATCTCAGAAGCCCTGCAATTACAGCAGGGCTTCCACCCAATCCAGCACTGCTTTAATTAGGATCATTTGCTACTGATTTAGAATTCGGCAAAGAAATGGTACTTCGATAAATTAGGTCTGTTGCTGGTCCCACCACTTGATTGCCACTAGGAGTGGCTTTTATAAACACCATCCCTTGCACTTGACTTTTTGCAATAGTAGATGCAAATGGTTTTGATTGCTCTGCAATCAGAAATTCATGCTGAGTTGCCAGAAATTTTTTATAGGCAGCATTTAAATTATTGCTAGAAAGATAGCCAATCTGTGGTGAACTTTGGTTAGCAGCAAGCACAGTGCTATTAAATAAAAACCTTGACTGCAGTGAACCCGGGTTTAACAATGAGAACTCGTCCAACCTTGATCCGAGAGTATTTTGAGAGATACCTTGGCGCGCATCAACAAAGAGTGCGCCCTGACGCTGTGCGATAGCCTCCCCAGGAGTTAGGCCGCGCGGCCCTACAATTGGTGGCGCAGCCAGTACACCGATACTGCAGAATAAGAGCAGCAGTACCAACCTCTTCATATTTGTGGGGTGCTGTAGTTACCGCTCTGTCGGTATACATTGACCAGGGCCTTTACATGGTTAGTCTGAGCATCAATGAGAGCGCCCTCTTTGTCACGTAGACCCATTATGTCCTTAGGAGTATTTTGATTGGCAGTTTTAGAGATGCTACTTAAAGCATCCCTTGCTTGACTCAAAATTGTTTTAGCGGCCTCATACTGCAACAGCGATTGGATGACCTGCACCTCTACTTGAGCCTTTAAATCTGTCAATTGCATTTCAAAGCCGAGTTTTTGGTTAGCGGCTTGAACAATATCAGCATTTTGTAAATAGTTGTTCACTGGGATTGGTATTAAGATACCCGCAGAAAATCCATTTTGCGGCGTATAAGTGTACCCACTGGATTGGTACTGAGGTGTTGTTGTGTAAGAAACATAAGGCTGAACATCCCAACTCCGATTCTCCTTTGTCATGCTGACATTCTTTTCTGAAGAGTTAATAGCCGCTCGCAAAGCTAAAATATCAGTGCGGTTATTCATAGCTTGTTCGACCAATTTATCTGGGTCAAACTGCTGGGGAGAAATGTTTAGATTGCCAGTGGGAAGTGGAAGATTTTTCAATACGCCACCCGAGTAGTTGAGCAGACTAAGCGACGTGAACTGAAGGTCCCTTGCAGATGCATTTTCGTAATATATTAAGAAGCGATCCGAATCAATGGTTTGCGCAGTCTTTGGCAATGCGCCAATCTTTTTAGCTGCCTCAGAATAGGAATTAAATAGCAGCCGATTTCTTAACGTATCGATAAAGCCTAAAGTTGCAGCTGTTTGAACATCCGCCTCAGTAGCTTGATAATCAATGCTACTCCTACTAATCTCTGCATCACCGTACTCTGCACGAGCAGCACGCTTACCCCAGCCCTCAACATTAAAATTAAGACCATAGGTATTCGATGTAGGAGTTGTGTAGGGGGCGTATGGAACCTGTTGATAATAAGTTCCCTTCGTATAACTCACGCTCGGTCTAAATTGGTAAAGGGATAGCGATTCTTTGATGGCAGCAGCGGTTTCTTTCCCCAATCTCTTATTGCCAATGATGGCGTTATTCCCTTTAACCACTTCGAGATATTGCATCAGAGAAATAGGCGCGTACTCTCGAAGACTCGATGTTGGTGTTTGGGCAAAAGAAAGGCTCGGCACTGAGCTTGCAAGACAGACTGCTAAAGCTATGAATTTAATGTAATTCATTGTGAGGGGATCTCTTGCCACGGAACATCGACGTTACGACGTACATTCTGGAATACATTATTGTTATTTATAGCCTTGTGATTGGAATCATTCTTTGCCCCATTAGTAACCAATAATCCAGATTGGGGGTTCTCCGCTGCTATGGGGGAAATTACTGCCTCATTGACCTCCTGTGGCACCCTCGGGGTGAGATCTAATGATTGAGTCGGGGGGCTTGCTTCTGGAGCGCCAGAAGTTTTTGCATTTGTCTCAACACCAATCGGGATCATTGTTGGCTGCGCTGCCCCTCCACCACTTTCAGCGCCTCCATTACCAAATATCAAACCACCATTCCCTCCTGATGCAGAAGACGATCCAACTGTGGACTGCAATGATGGAGGCTGCTTATTTGGCGCTACTGAAGTAGTTATTGGATCGCGAAATGTATTGGTCCGACCGTATAGATCTTGACCACTATAAAAATTTGACCCTTGTTCACCCAAAGCCAACATAGGCATGAGTCCAAAAAATAGTAATACTAATTTTATTTTCATTGGGCCTGGATGTTACGGTTAATGAATTTTCTCTTCATATTTGTATAGGATGGCAGGGGGAGGTACGGTTTCGGGTGGCGGGGCAACCTCTAATGTTGTTGCTGGAGGTGGGTGTTTTACAAGAGAGCTAACAGTAGGCAATCGATCAGCAATTTTAGGTAAAGGAATTATCGGCGCTAGTGCTTGAACCAACTGTCCAGAGCGGCCATCGTAAACAACGACTTGGGGACCGCCCATGATTGCACGTTCAGGGCCAAGCGCCATGCCATTGGCAGTTCTTGTGAGCGTGGAACTAAGAGGATGGGTGGTTGTCTCAGCCCCCATTGGTGCCACTGTAGAGACCGCAGTTGGTGCATGCCCAGCGTCTTTCATATCTGAACCCGCTTGCGCCAACGCTATCGCCGGAATAAAGCTTAAAGCAGTAATTAGTAGCTTAATTTTCATTTTCCGCCCCCTCTTATGGTTTAACTCTAGGGCAATAGTTTTAGTAAAAGGCTAAAGCAGCTCCAAGGTCTTTTGAAAGAATATACCAAGGTTTAATATAAACCAGAAGCTGCGCCCATTATGGTTGGTGTATTGAGCAGTGGAAATCAAAATTGAAAGCAGGTACCAAACCTAACTTGATAGAGATGCTCAGGAAAGTGCAGTGATTGCAGCTTTAATAGCGGCAGGCAATTCTTTGGCTTTTTCTTTGCGAGCAATGATCAAGGCGGTCGGCGTTTCTTGCGTTCTCGCAGACCAAACCGACCCTGGAAAGAAAGCATCATCTTGATATCTAGGAATGACATGCCAGTGCAGATGGCTAACCATATTGCCCAAGGCGGCGATATTGATCTTATCTGCCTGCATGACACGACGGATAACCTCTTCGACAACAAAGACCAAGTTCATGAGGTGATCACGCTCACTATAACCAAGATCAGTCATTTCAGCTACGTGACGATTCCAAATGATTCTGCAAAAACCAGGCAAATCTTGGTCATCAACAAGAATGACTCGGCAGTCATCTCCACGCCAAATCAACTGCCCCTCAGGGGGTTTGACTTCTTCTTCACAGAGTATGCAATTGGCCATGGAATAAATGTAAACGAAAACGGCACCTAAGTCACCCTTATGAGGTAATTTAGACGCCGCGGCAGCATTGGTATTACTGCTAACACTAACTACTTAGGAGTTTGGCTTAGTGGAACTGCTCTTCCTCTGTAGATCCCGTCAAAGCGGTTACTGATGACTTGCCACCCTGGATTACGGTAGTGACATCATCAAAGTAGCCCGTGCCAACCTCTTGCTGGTGAGATACGAATGTATAACCTCGATCACGAGCAGCAAATTCTGGTTCTTGTACTTTTTCGATATAGGCAGTCATACCACGCTGCATATAATCTTGCGCCAAGTCGAACATGTTGTACCACATAGAATGAATACCAGCGAGGGTAATAAATTGATATTTGTAACCCATTGCGCCTAGCTCACGCTGAAACTTAGCGATCGTTGCATCATCTAAATTTTTCTTCCAGTTAAAAGATGGCGAACAGTTATATGCAAGCATCTTACCTGGAAACTTCGAACGAATTGCTTCCGCAAATTGACGTGCAAACTCAAGATCAGGGGTGCCTGTTTCACACCAAACCATATCAGCATAAGCAGCGTATGCCACACCACGAGATATTGCTTGATCCAAGCCCTTACGTGTTTTGTAGAAACCTTCTGGAGTACGCTCGCCTGTCAAAAATGGTTTGTCATTTTCATCATAATCAGATGTCAATAAGTCTGCAGCTTCAGCATCTGTACGAGCTAAGATAATCGTAGATACCCCCATCACGTCAGCAGCCAAACGGGCGGAAATCAATTTTTGTACAGACTCGGCTGTTGGTAGCAATACTTTTCCACCTAAGTGGCCACATTTTTTAACTGAAGATAATTGGTCTTCAAAGTGGACGCCAGCAGCACCTTGCTTAATTAAAGCTTTACTTAATTCAAATGCGTTTAATACACCGCCAAACCCCGCTTCAGCATCAGCAACGATTGGGGCGTAGTACTCAATATATCCAGCGTCGCCTTTATTAATTCCTTTGGAAGTTTGAATTTCATCAGCGCGTTGGAATGAGTTATTAATACGCTCAACCATCTTTGGCACCGAATCAACTGGGTATAAGGATTGATCTGGATACATTGCTGCAGAGGAGTTGCCGTCAGCAGCTACCTGCCAGCCTGATAAATAAATAGCCTGAACACCTGCTTTCACTTGTTGCATTGCTTGCCCGCCAGTCAAAGCACCCAAACAATTAACGTAAGCTTCGCTGTTTACTAAGTCCCAAAGTCTTTCAGCTCCATGTTTGGCCAAAGTATGCTCAATCTTTAGCGAGCCACGAAGACGAACAACATCTTCTGCTGTGTAGCCACGGGTAATACCTTTCCAACGTGGATTGGTATCCCAATCCTTTTGAATTGCTGCAATTTCTGCTTTGCGATCTGCCATGTTTATCTCCCTAAGTTAAGCAAGTACCTCTAAAACTGTGAAATATTGAGACATTCAAGTCTTATGTCTTATATAAGAGTTTAGATACTTCAAAAAACCAAGCAAGAAC